>ENA-ORXB01000222-ORXB01000222.1-sediment-metagenome-genome-assembly--contig:-NODE-222-length-137548-cov-6.767784_pt1 | contig 137548 bp, 116 predicted proteins | sample MGYA00237863_ERZ511475 | MGnify/ENA primary metagenome ERZ511475 (study PRJEB26305, sample SAMN06343858) | sediment metagenome | isolation source: hot spring sediment | place: Canada: British...
CTCCTTGGGTTGGGCTTGCGAGGCGGAAGAAGCGGCTGGATCACCGCCCATAGTTCCTCCGAGACAATCTCTGTGGTTGTGGTGCATCCCCTCCTTGGCTCCCGTTATACCTCGCCAAGAGAGGTTTTATTAGGCGCTCGAAGATGCCTCCTGCATTTTCTCAACAAAAATAGCCTGCTCACTTTACTTTACCAAATTATTCGCCAACTATTCGACTCTCCAACCCAATTCGAGATTAGCCATAAGCAAGAAATCATACCCCCATCCCATCCATCTTTTATCGGGCGATCAAGTAAGACACGCGGCCACCTCTTGGAACCCAGGTTGAAGTGAAAGATAAAAGCCATATAAAGGAGAGATAAGCGCTAGGCCATCGATGCCATGACGGCAAATAAGCTCACCCTCCCCAGGACAGCGCAATTCTTCGAGGGGGGTGATTATTGTTGTTTGCAACGTGACATGACTGCGGCGAGGGAAATTCCATGCCAATAGTGAAGCTGCGGCGGATTGATCTGAGCACCCCCTCGGCCACCCAACAATTGTATAAACTCCGTGATCAGTTACGGTGGGATGCAGAAGTTGTCACTCCCGCTGGGAAAAAGCTAACCCAAGCAGTGTTTGGGGAAGCCCTGACACCAGCCCGTGCCGTGGAACGCATTTGCCAAGCCGTCCGTGACAAAGGCTTGGCTGCTGTCCTCCATTTTACTGAACAATTGGACAAAATCAAGCTGAAGCCGGAGCAGATTCGCGTTCCCGCCGAAGAGATGGCCGCAGCCCATGCGCAAGCAGAATCCGAGTTTCTAGAAGTTATCCGGCAGATTCAATACAACGTGGTGCAATTTCAATCGGGATTGTTGCATCGGGATGCCGAGATGCGCGTGTCCGGTAAGCACGAATTGCACGTGCGGTACCGTCCGATGCAGCGAGTGGGCATCTATTGTCCGGGAGGAGCCGCGGCGTATCCGTCCACTCTTTTGATGACCGTCTGCCCAGCCCAGGCAGCAGGGGTGGAAGAAATTGCGGTGTGTCTGCCACCGACTCCGAGCGGCGCGTACAACCCCCGCATGCTAGCTGTATGTCACGAATTGGGAATTCGCGAAGTCTATCGGTTGGGAGGTGCCCAGGCCATTGCTGCGATGGCCTACGGAATTGAAGGGCTGAAGCCGGTGGATATGATTATCGGTCCTGGTTCGCAATATGTAGCCCTAGCTAAGAAATATGTGTTCGGGCACGTCGCCATCGACTGCCTAGCAGGGCCTAGCGAGATCGTAGTCGTAGCGGACGATTCCGCACACCCGGATTACTTGGCCCTGGATATGATTGCCCAAGCGGAACATGCACCCGGTGTCGCTATCTTGGTCACGTGGTATGCGCCGCTGTTGGATGAGGTGGCAGCCGCCTTGGATAAACAGTTGTCCCGATTGGAACGTGGCGATCTAGCACGTGAGAGCCTGGAGCGATATGGGGCTTTAGTCCTGGCCCCAGATAAAAAGGAAGCCTTGCGCTGCGTCAACACCCTAGCTCCGGAACATCTGCATATCCAGACCCGCGACCCTGAAGCATTCGCGGATGACGTTCAGCATGCGGGAGCGATCTTTTTAGGACCGTTCACTCCTGTAGCGCTCGGTGACTACGCCGCAGGACCATCCCATGTCCTGCCCACGGGGGGAACAGCTCGTTTTGCGAGCGGTCTCAACGCCAACGATTTCCGCAAGCGAACCAGCATCCTCCGCTTCACGCGCAATGGACTCAAGGAAATTGCCGAGGACGTGATTTACATGGCCAAAGTGGAAGGCCTCACAGCTCACGCAGCCAGTGTGGAAATTCGAGCGAACGACAGAGGTCCGGAAGCTCGCCCGAAACCGAAAGCCGTCAAAAGCCAGGTTTCACCCACGAACACGAAGAAGTCATCAATCTCCTAACATGAGCTTGCCGCCTGCTCCATCATCCGAGCCGTCCTCGCCGCTGACCGTTCTCAGCGCCTTGCGGCCCGACATCCGCGCGATGCAGGGGTACGTCCCCGGTGAACAGCGCAACAGCCCTAACGTTCTCAAGCTCAACACCAACGAGAATCCTTATCCGCCCAGCCCGCGTGTCTTCGAGGCCATTCGCGAAACCCTCACCGCCGAAAAACTCCGGAAATATCCCCCTCCGCTCGGTGATAACTTCCGGCACACAGCGGCCCGTATCTTCCAACTGGAACCGGATTGGTTCCTCATTGGCAATGGTTCCGATGATCTTCTGACCATCCTGACGCGTGCTTTCGTTCCAGCCGGAGGGTATCTGGCAGCTCCCATGCCCGGTTATCTGCTCTATCGCACGCTCGCTGAGATTCAAGGAGCACGCTTTGTTCCTGTGCCCTTCACCACCGATTGGCAACTCCCCGATCCCTGGCCTGCACCCCACGCCCACTTAACCTTCTTGGCCAATCCCAACTCGCCCTCGGGAACAGTGGTCCAACCCCAAGCGATCCGTCGCTTGGCAGAAACCTTGGCTCCGGCCCCTCTTGTTTTGGATGAAGCCTATGCTGACTTCGCCGATTGGAACGGCCTGGCGCTGCTTCCTCACTTACCCAATCTGATCATCACCCGTAGCTTGAGTAAATCATATTCCCTTGCGGGCATCCGCTTCGGCTTTGCCATTGCTCGTCCCGAATTGATCCGAGAATTGATCAAGGTGAAGGATTCCTACAATTGCGACGTCTTGAGTTTAGCTGCCGCATCCGCCGCCTTGGAGGATCGGGAATACTTCGAGCAAATCCGGGGAAGAATTCGTGCAACACGCCAACGTCTTACCCATGCCTTGGCAAATCTAGGGTTCGATGTGACACCCAGTCATGCGAACTTTCTCTGGTGCCGTCACAGGGACCGCCCCGCCGGGACTATTGCCCAGGAGCTAGCGAGCCGTAACATCCTCGTCCGTTACATGAATTATGACGGCTATGACGGACTCCGTATCTCCATCGGTACCGATGTGGAAATGGATCGGTTGGTGGAAACCCTGGAACTGATCCTCCAAAGCTAGGGACTCCACACCTCCCAGCAATCCCCATACCCATACTCGGCGGAGCACTGCTTCTATGGCACGCACAGCGGTTGTTGAACGCACGACCCGGGAAACGACCATCCACCTTCAACTGAACCTCGATGGCCATGGACAAGTGCAGGCAACCACCGGAGTCGGCTTTTTTGATCACATGTTGGAGCAACTCGGACGGCACAGCTTATTCGATTTGCAGGTGAGTTGTCAGGGGGACCTGCAGATCGACGCCCACCACACCGTGGAAGATGTCGGCATATGCCTGGGTCAGGCTCTGCATCAGGCTCTCGGAGACAAGGCGGGCATTCGCCGTTTCGGCCATTGCATCTTGCCCATGGATGAAACCCTCGTAACCGCGGCTATCGATTTGAGCGGTCGGCCAGCATGCGTTTGGCATGCCGTGCTTCCCTCGGTGCAACTCGGCGCGTTTCCTGCCGAATTGGCCGAGGAATTCTGGCGAGCCGTTGTCCATCACGCCCACTTCAATTTGCATGTCTTGCTTCACCACGGCCGCAACGTCCACCATATGGTGGAAGCCATTTTCAAGGCCTGCGCCCGCGCCCTACGCATGGCGGTGGAACTGGACCCCCGCATTCGCGATATTCCCTCCACCAAAGGGGTGCTCTGAATCATTCGATGGCCACCCACAGGACCGCACTTCCCGGCCCTCCTAACGGCGCAGGTAGGGAGGCGGAATCTCCGGCAAATCCTGATTCAAAGCCAATTGAGGAGCTTGTACGCGCAGAAGGAGTAATCGCAAACCGGAGGGAGTAGCAACCTCTGGTGAGATAGGAGCAGGAGAAGCTCCTGAACCGAACAATAACGCCCCCAAGTTCGTCTCAGCACCGCTCCAGGTTCCGAGAATAAGATAATCTTCGGAGGTCAGCTCAACTTCCATTTGCAAGGTGGGAAACCGTTCGAACAACGGCTCTTCACTCCGGAGGAATCGGCTGGCATCCGGCGCAGGACGGATCCAACTGTGCCGCTCCTCGTACTGCAAGCGGGGTTCGCAAAGGAGCAGAACAGCGCGTTTGTGTAGGCGAGGCTGAAGCCAAATCCCACCGACAATCTGTTCCCATTCCTTTTCCACCGCAGGAGCAGCCAAGTCCGTGCTCAAACGCAGGCGACAACGTTCGATGAGGGGAGTCGTTGTCAGAAATGCCTCCTGCCGCTGGTGAAAAGTCTGAAGCGATCCGGACAAATGACCCGATTGGTCCTCCAGCCATTGTTGCAGTCGAGCGGGCAAAGGGGAACGGAGCACACCAAGACGCAGTCCGTTTTCACTCCATAGGGTAATGCTCTCCGGTGCACCAACGGGTCGCACAGACTGCCAAAGCGAGTCATACTCTTCCCTATCCTTGGCAGGGCAAGCCAGCACCACGCTTTCCACCGCTAGCTCCACGGGTAATTGGGGGAGAAAAGAACGGCTCGCCATCGCCCCCTTGGACGCTGTCAGTCCCCCCTGCCAGCAACCGCAAGCGAGAGACAAGACCACTCCCAGGATCGCCACTATCCCTGTCCGCTCCCAATGCATCCCTGCCGCCTGTGGTTCAAGGTGACGATACTCATATACCCCCGGAAACGCCCCCCAGACTCTCCCCTCCGCGCGTACTGTTACACTCAATCAACGATGGGGCTGCTCTTCGCTTTGCGCCAATACCCATCGCCCCGGCTATTGTCAAGGGATAATCACCCTCCCTATTTGAGCCGTAACATGTTTTCTTTCATGCCTGTCGGCGGAAAGCCACCACTCGCGGATGACCTGCCATATCTTTGAAGGTCGGCCCCACCTGCCATTGAGGGAAATCAGCGAAGATGTTTTGGACCGCGCTCTCCTGTCCGGCACCAATTTCCAGAAGCATGCAACCCCCGAGGGCTAGGTACGGTGCAACACTTCCGGCGAGGCGGCGATAGAACGCCAAGCCGTCGGCTCCTCCATCAAGGGCGATCCGCGGTTCATGGTCGCGCACTTCCGGGGCGAGTTGTGCCAGCTCACCTTGGGCCACATAGGGCGGATTACTCACAATTAGATCAAACACCTCACCCGGCGGAATTGGCGCCGCCAGATCCCCGCAGAGGAAACGAACTCGCTCGGCCACACCGTGACGCAGTGCATTGCGCTGTGCGACCTCCAGGGCATCCGGCGAAATATCGCTTGCCGTGACCTGCGCATCCTTTTTCTGATGAGCAATACTCACCGCGATACATCCCGAACCTGTACCGATATCCCAGACACGGGGCGCCTTCATCGGCTTGAGGATTTTGAGGGCTTCCAGCACCAAAGTTTCCGTATCGGGTCGAGGGATCAGTACAGCGGGCGTCACCTCGAAGGTCAGCAGATAAAAATCGCGACTTCCGATGAGATAAGCTGTAGGCCAACCTGCCACCCGCCGCTGGATCAGTTCCCGATATTGACGGCGGTGATTTTCTCCGGGCACCTCGTCGTAGCGCACCAGCAGGTCTACACGTTTGCAGCCCAGAACATGGGCTAGCAGAAGCTGAGCCTCCGTCCGCGGCGATTCCACCCCCTTGCGGGTCAGATAGTCAGTCGTCCAGGTCAGTAAGGCCTGGATAGTCCAGACTGTTTCACCGGGGGTCGTCGGCGTGGGAGTTGACGAGGAAGCTGGAGCTAATGGCGAGGAATCAGCCATGGGTCGTGCTCGTTTGTAAGTGGGAAAGCGATTCGATACGGCTTCACTCCGCCTCTTGCGGATACCGAGCAGATAGAAAGTCAGGCCCCCAAACTGGCCAACTTTTGCCGCTTCCAGTGTTCGCGTAGAGGCTCAATAATCAAGTCCAGATTGCCACCGAGTATCTCGTCGAGCTTGTAAATGGTCAAGCCGATACGGTGATCGGTCACGCGACTTTCCTTGAAGTGATAGGTGCGGATCTTCGAGCCGCGCTCTCCACTGCCGACTTGGACTCGCCTCAGATCGGCGCGCTCCTGCTGGAGTTTCTGCTGCTGGCGTTGGAAGAGGCGGGTCCGCAAAATGCGCATGGCCCGCTCGTAGTTTTTGTGCTGGCTTCGTTCATCCTGGCATTTCACTTCCAGCTCTTCTGGCGTCCCTTTCTTATACCAGATCCGGACAGCCGATTCGGTTTTGTTGACATGTTGTCCGCCTGCGCCGCCAGCACGCATTCGTTCCCATTCTATGTCCTCGGGCTTGATCACCACCTGAACTTCATCAGGCTCCGGCAGCACAGCCACAGTGGCTAAGGAGGTATGAATCCGACCCATCGTCTCCGTAGCCGGAACCCTTTGCACCCGATGCCCGCCGGATTCGTGCCGCAGATAACGGTAAACGTTCTCCCCTTCGATAGCAAAGATCACTTCCTTGAACCCACCTGCATCCCCCGGCTGGTGAGCAATATCCTCAACGGTCCAGCCTTTGGAACGGGCATAGCGAATGTACATGCCGTATAGATCACCGGCAAACAGGGCCGCTTCATCGCCTCCTTCGCCGGCGCGAATCTCCATGATCACTCGCGAGAAATCTTCGGCCGGATCAATCAACAATTCTTCTTCCAAACGCTGCCAGATCTTCTCCCGCCGTTGCCGCAAAGCAGCCAGTTCTTCTTCAGCCAAGGCGCGAAGCTCGGCATCTTCCTCCTGATCAGCCAAGGTTTGGGCTTCCTGAATGGCTGCGTCCAGCTTTTGCAGTTCCAAATACGGCTCCACAATTTTAGCCAACGCGCCGCGCTCTCGTGCAACGGCGGCTGCGCGTACGGGATCTGCTGCTGTGGCTGGATCGTACCACTGTTGCTCCAGCTCACGGTAGCGGGCCAGTTTCTCATCCAGTGCTGTGTGCATCAATCGGTTAGCCTGACCTTACACTGGCATGGGAACGTTTGAGTGAAAGGACCATACCACCACGGAGGGACTTTTTGTACTCCTATTCTGCTGAGACTGGTCGTCTATCCTGAACTTCTACGCCGCAGGTCGAACATCACACACTAGCGGGATACCGCAGCACGACCCAACATGCAAAAAGCACTTGATCTTTCTTAGCTCTTTTCCCCTTCGCTGGGGCCTTTGCCACGGGCATAGCGGGCGTTCTTGTACTTGTCCTGGAATTTCTGCACTCGTCCCGTGGTATCCACAAACTTCATTTTGCCTGTGAAAAACGGATGGCTAGCGCTGGAGATTTCCAAACGATAGAGAGGATACTCCTTCCCATCCGTCCAAACAATCGTTTCCTCGGTCTCGACGCACGACCGAGTCAGAAAGGCGAAGTTGGCCGAGGCATCCTGAAAGACCACGGGCCGATAATTCTGGGGATGAATTCCCTTCTTCATATTCGCACTCCTGTCGTATCTTCCTATCGCTTGCAAACTTACCCAACGGTTCCGAAACCGCCATCAATCTCTCAAATAGTTTGGGATGAATACCCTCCTCTTGGGACTCATCTAAGGACAGCCAGTTTGAGCAAGCCGGTCTTTCCGAACCTTACCTCCCCTTTCACGCACACCAGGTAGGTATTCTTGGCCGTCTGACAGGATCCCTCCCCTTCGGACTTACTTCTTTTTGTCATCCTTCTTGGGCAGGTCCGCCAGCTCGATCGGTACCGGGGCATAATGGCTGAATTCCATCGAGAAGCTCGCTGTACCACCCGTGGCACCCCGCAAATCATTAGTATACCCAAACAGGTTGGCTAAGGGAATCTTGGCAACCACCTGAGCGATTCCCTTGTCTTCGCTGGTTTCCTCGATCATACCCCGGCGGCGGCTGATGTCACCGCTGATAGCACCCTGATATTGCTTGGGGCAAACCACGACCACCTTCATGATCGGCTCCAGCAATACAATGCCGGCCTTTTCCTCGGCGTCCCGGAAGGCCTCTAGAGCGCACAGATAGAAGGCATCCTGCGACGAATCCACAGGATGGTACTTACCGAAGTGCAGCTCAAATTCCAGGTCCACAAAGGGGAAGGGGTACTTGTATCCCCGCTTGGCGGCATCACGGAGTCCTTCCTCCACCGAAGGAATATATTCCTTCGGAATCACCCCTTGAGTGATGGAATTAACGAAGTAGATATTGTTGGGGTCGGGTTTGATTTTCGGATCATTCCGTTGCTCGATCTCCCGAATGCGGTCTGCAATATCCTCCGCCGAGAGGGGCTTATACCGTACATTGATGACAGCATACTTCCCGCGCCCACCCGTCTGTTTGATGTAGCGGTACTCCAGATCGACCTCCTTGGCGAAGGTCTGGCGATAGGCCACACGGGGCTTACCCAACTGCACTTGGGGGTCTCCCTGCGGCAAGTTCAGAGAACGACGCAGTTTCTCCAGACTGATTTCCAGGTGCAATTCCCCCATGCCGCTGAGAATGGTTTCTTTCGTTTCCTCATCGGTATGGGCCTTGAGGGTCGGATCATCGCGCACCAAACGGGACAGGGCTTCGCCCACCTTGCCGCTGTCTAAGGTCCGCGCGAAGGACAAAGCGGCAGACACCACCGGCTTGGGGAAGGTGATCGATTCCAAGGCAATTGGTGACTCGGGATCGCAGAGGGTATGCCCCGTCGCCGTTTGTTTTAGACCAATCGCGGCGACAATATCTCCCGGCCCTGCCGATTCCAGCTCGATCCGTTTATCTCCCATCATGCGATAGAAGCGGACCACCCGTTCGGATTTGTTCAAGGTGGTATTCAGGTAGGTAGCACCCGGTTTCATCTCACCGGAATAAATCCGAATATAAACGAGGTCGCCCGTGGACTCCGCGACCGTTTTGAAGGCCAGCGCCGTAAATGGCTCCGAGGCATCCGGACGGCGATATTCCACTTCCTTGGTCTTTGGATTGATCCCTTCCACCGGAGGACGATCCACGGGACTGGGCAAACAATCGACGATCAAGTCCAGCAATTGCTGCACGCCTTGGAAGAGCTTGGACGAACCGCAGTGGATAGGAGTAAACTGGCCGCTGAGAGTACCCCGCCGTAATGCTTTACGGATCAATTCGGCGGGTACGGGCTTACCCTCCAGAACCAACTCGGTGATTTCGTCACAGGCCGCCGAGACGACATCGAGCAGTTGCTCGCGGGCTTTTTCTGCCTCGGCTCGATACTTGTCCGGTATGGGGTGGACAAAGAAGTTGCGCTTCGTGACGTCGTTTTCGTCGCGCGTGATGAACTTCATTTCGATCAGATCAATCAACCCCTCGAAGGCGGAATCCTGACCCGCCGGAATGGTGACCACGGCAGGCTTGGTGAGCAGCTTCTCTTCGATTTGGCGCACACATCCCCAGAAGTCCGCCCCCATCCGATCCAGCTTGTTGACGTAGGCAATCCGGGGCACTTTATATTTGTTGGCCTGCCGCCAGACCGTCTCCGACTGAACCTCCACGCCCCCCACAGCGCAGAATACACCGACCGCTCCATCGAGGACGCGCAGGGAACGCTCCACTTCTGCGGTAAAATCAACGTGACCGGGAGTATCGATGATATTGATGGTGTGATCACCCCACTCCACGGAAACAGCCGCCGAATTGATCGTGATCCCTTTCTGCTTCTCCAGCGGATCGAAGTCGGTGGTGGTATCCCCTGTATCGACATCGCCAACCTTATGCTTGGTTCCGCTGTAATACAGAATGCGCTCCGTGGTCGTAGTTTTCCCTGCGTCCACGTGAGCCATGATGCCAATGTTGCGTACTTTGTCAAGTTTCAGCATCGTTATGCGACCAGTTCGTGCACCGGTTCCTCAAAAGACAGAAAATCCCCTCCCCTTGCTGGATAGAAGGGGAGTGTTATTGGGCTGCAGAAGCGCGTAGACTGAGCAAGCAGTCCTCCGAAAATTAGATGTGGCCGCCGACTGACCGATTCAGCCGGGGCCACGCCCTCTGCAACCGTTTGTTTTTATCGTAAGCACTGCCGCTGCCAGCGTCCAGCGGTGCAACGGTGAAATTGTGTGAAGAAGCCGGGAAGTTGCGGTTTGGCTCGAATGCCTGGTTCTGAATTGGGTCCGGTTTTGCTACGGATTGTTCCATTGATTGTTCCATTCCTGAGCAAATCCAAGGTTGCGTTGCTACAATGGAGAGATGCTGGGTTGTTTTCTTCGTTGTGGCCCCATTCCGCGGTCGCAAATCCGCGGCGGTAGCCAACCGGTTGACAATCACCACTGCGGGATAGTTCAGCCTCCGAGGACTGGACACTTGGGGAGGGCCAAGATCAATCCTGTTCATCGTCCCCTCTGCGGAAATGGCGGGGCGATCGCCCCAAGCGCGGCCATTTTCGATGAGAGGCTTTCCGGGGTGATTCGTCCAGATCGCCGGCCAAGCGGAAATCCAACAGTCGCCGGACCAGGTCCACGCGGGCCACTTCGACACGAACGCGATCTCCCAATCGAAAGCGGCGGCCGGTACGCTGCCCCTGCAAAGTGTAGCTGTCGGCATCGTACCAGTAGTAGTCGTCCACCAGCGAGGAGATGTGCACCAACCCTTCGGCAGGGAATTTTTCTGCCTGGGCATAGAAGCCGTAATCGGCCACCCCAGTAATGACGGCGTCAAAGCGTTCGCCGATCCGTTCGCTGAGATAGGTCAGCACCTTGAGCTTGACAAGTTCTCGCTCCGCCAACTCAGCTCGGCGCTCCATTTTGGAGCAATGATCACCGAGGGCGATCAGTTCATCCTTTTGTGCCACAGGTTTCTTGCGGCGGAGCAAGCGGTCGAGCTGACGATGGACTTGCAAATCCGGGTAACGGCGGATGGGCGAGGTGAAGTGGCAATAGTGACGGAGGGCCAGGGCGTAATGTTCCTCGGCAATGGGGGAATAAACCGCTTGTTTGAGGCTGCGGAGGAGGGCATAGTGCAAGGCGGCACGTTCCGGCTTGTCGGCGGTTTCTTGCAGGACCCGTTGCAACTCGAAGCGATCCTGGGGCCGGCGGAGGGGATAACCAAGCAAGGCGGCGAATTGGGCGAATGCCGCCAATTTATCCTCTTGTGGCGGAGGGTGAACCCGGCGCAAGAAGAGCACCCCATGGGCCGTCAGATGCTCGGCCACTGCCTCGTTCGCCGCCAACATGAACTCCTCGATGATCCGGTGGCTGAAGGTGTGGGTAGCGTAGTGAGCGCCACAGATTCGTCCCTGATCATCGTATTCCAGCACAGTCTCCGGCATTTCCAGCTCCAGCGCTCCCCGGCGCAGCCGCTTTTTCCGCAGTAAGCGAGCCAAGTCTCGCATGCGGCGGATCAAAGCCACCAACTCCACCTCGACTTGGCCCACCGGTTCTGCAATCACTCGCGCCGGTGGCCAGCCTGCCTGTTCGCGCCGCTCCAATTCGTCCAGGACCGCTTGGACTTGATCGTAAGTAAACCGGCGGCGATTGCGGATTACCGCATTGTGAAACGTCACACTTCCTTTCTGCAAGTGAGGGGTGTACTCCAAGCGCACCGTCTTGACCCACCGGACTTTCCCTTCCTGTAATGAGGCCAAGCCGTTGGACAAGACTTCCGGAAACATAGGCAGGACTTTTTGGGGAAGGTAAACGCTGGTTCCTCGCCGCCGGGCTTCCTGATCCAGGGCACCTCCTGCTTTGACAAAGGCCCCGACATCTGCGATGTGCACGGACAGTATCCAATGCCGGCTCTTTGGATCCACACTGACACTAACAGCATCGTCAAAGTCCTTGGCATCAGGGGGGTCAATAGTGACCACCAGCTCGTGGGTGAAGTCCTCACGGCCCTGCAATGGCATATCCTCGAACTGCGAGGCGACTTGCCGGGCTTCCGCCAGCACCTCGGCTGGAAAGGTGTCGGGCAACCCAAACGCCCGGATCACTGTCAGCGTATCCACACCGGGCTGATGTAAAGGACCCAGGACCTCCGTGATGACCCCTTCCCCGCGCTCTTCCGGTGTGGGAAAACGGAGCATTTCTACCACGACCTTATCGCCAGCTTTGGCTCCTTTGGCTCCAGCATCCCCGACGGATACGCTATGCGTAAAGACATTGCCATCGACCCGCACGAACCCTTGCCCTTCCCGCTCGAAGTAAGTACCGACAAAAGTCCGTGTGGCCCGTTCCAGGACCTGAACAATTTCTCCGGAGGCATCGCGTGTCTTGCTGGCTGGCCGCAGGACACGCACCAGAACCTCGTCGCCTGTGGCAGCATCCAAAGCGCGATCCGCACGGATGAAAATGTCGGCAGCTTGGGGCGTACCATCCACAGCGTGAGGGCGTACATAACCATGACCCGTCGGGACGCGGCGATAAATCCCCACCACGGTTGCAAACGGCTCTGCCGGACGGATGGTATGCCCGCGGCCTATTACCACCTGGCCTGTTTGGACCAGCCGCTTGAGCGTCTTGCGAAATGCGGCATACGCCTCACCTCCCAACTTCAAGCGGGAAAAAAGAGCCTTGGCTTTGAGCGGAGTATAATTGGCCGCCGTAATTACCTGAAGAATGCGAGTTGCTAGGTCATTGGTACTCATGATGTGGAGGGAGTATTCCCCGCGGTGAAGAGTGCTGGAAATTTTGACCTTTCTGCAAAAAACAGCACGGGGGAAGCTCCTCGCTCCCCCCTGCCACCTATTATACCAGCTCTCAGATTTGGAGCAGTGTCGTCCAGGGAGAGTTATTGCCAGATCCCAGCAAAACTTTCACCAACCCGCCCTTGTGGGGGAGATGGGGCTTTTTATACGCCTGGCTACTATTTTTTGTTTTCGGGAGGAGGCGTTTCTTGCGGTTTCTTGACGATCCATAGGTGAAGGACATACTCATCGCCATCCTGTCCCATGACAGTGATGGTCTTATCCGGTTTCCAATCTCCCATCGTAAAGCGGTGGGAAACAATCCGCGTGCCCGGCTTGAGTTGTTTTTCCAAGAGGGGGCGTAACAGATTATTGAACTCATCGCCCATATACAACATGATGACCGTGGCATTGCCGTAGTCTTTGACTTGCAGGGCATCGCCGACACGGATTTCCACTTTGTCTTCTACACCTGCCTTTTTGGCATTGGCTCGCGCTTCCTCGGCCTTTTTCGGATCCAATTCAATGCCAACGGCCTTATCGGCACCGCTCTTGACACAGGCGATGAGAACGCGCCCATCCCCTGGCCCTGGCTCATACACAACGTCTCCCTTCTTAACCCCCGCGAGTTTGACCATCTCTGCCACAATGTCATCGGGTGTAGGAACCCAACGCACTTTGGCTTTATCCGGATTGTTGGGATCCGGCTTGGTCAAATCGACTTGGATGAGGTCTCCCCCCTTAAAATTGACCACCTTCGTGCGGGTTAACTCCGTGTAGTTATTGGGCCGCCAGATGACTGTAAATTCGTAGATGTAGGCTTTGCCTTCCTCAATCTCTGGGGTTACAAACTCGCGGACCAATCCTGTCGGTTTGGTCAATTTCCCCTCAATCTTCAGCTCAGCGTCCTCATCAGGTACCTTGACGATGATTTTCGATTTGACCTTCTTTACCCCCGATTTCTTATCGTCTGTCTTGACCTCTGGTTTTTTGTCCTGAGGGGTGAAGCTTGGGGAACCCTGAGCCGTCAAGGTGGTCGAGCCGAAAATGATAGCCCAACCCAGCACCAATCCAGCCAGAACCAGGCCGGTGAACCCACGGTGTGTACGCATGGCATAACCTCGTAAATCTAGGGATAGAGAAGGTATACGGGGGGCAGAACCACTCCAGCAATGCAAGGCAAGGATGGAACTAGCCGCTGTTCCCTCAGATGGCAATGGTGCAGGATAGAAAAAACTCGCCGGTTCTGCCAGTCGGCCAAGGATGGAAAAAAGTGGTTTCCGCTGGTCTCATCTCTAAGGTAAAGGTTCCTCGACATCAGAGAGATTAACCATTTGCAGAGCATTCTTCGGACACACTACAACGCAGGCAGCACAGGCAAGGCAATCCAGGGGTCGGGCCAGCCAAGGCCCTAGACGACTGCCTTGTAGGCATTGAGTAGGGCAGATCACCACGCATAAGCCACAGGTGTTGCACCGCTTGGGATCCAACATAGGCAACTCGGCAGCCGGGATCAGGTGAGGATTCATGCCTCATCCTCTTCCTGGGCCAGATCGATGACTTCGTTTTTCTTCTGTGAAGGTACAATCGTTGAACGATCTTCAGTTACCGGTTCGGAACGGGCCGGTCGAGTTATCCCGGGCCCTTCCTCGTCTCCGATCACGCGTCGGAGGGTAGCCAGCATCAGTCCACTGACCACATCCTCCAAGACTGGCTTTGTCAGCGGTGGAAAGAGGACATAGCGTGCTCCCAAATCGAACAAGGCGGCTGTCCAGGCGGCGCGTTCAGCTTCCGGAAGCTTGACATCCGACACAGCGACCACCGCCACATCCGGCCAACGAAGGTGCATCTCGGCCAATAGTTCGATCGGTTCACGTCGTTCCGACCATGGCTCGAATTGGAGCAAGCACACACCGCAAACTCCGCCGGCATTCAATACCTGGCGTAACCGTCGGGCAGAACGAACGGAACGAAGCAACCAGCGGTTCTCTGCGGCCAGTTCGCGCAGTTGCCGGGCCATCCAGCCATCTGATTCCCACACCATGATCCGAGGCAGACGCATGATAGCCAAGCCTCCCCTCGAAGGCCCGTATTCGTTCGGCTGTTACCCTGTCCGCATCATCTGGGATTCCACATCGTACAAGGGAGTATCCTGCCGCCCCGAAATAACAATAACTATGACTTCGGAGTCTCAGGCGGCACTGATAAGCCTAGGGCTTCGATCCGCCGCAGGAGGCGATTGCGGGGAATGCCCAAGCGTTCCGCAGCCGCGGTCTGATTGTAGCGGCATTGGCGCAATGCCAATTCAATCAACTGTCTCTCAACAGCTTGCAGGATCGTATCCAAGGAGGGCAAGGGAATCGGCTGCTGGACAACGGGAGCATGTTCAGCATGCAAGCGCAAAGCTAAAGGAAGATGCTCTCGTTGAAGAGGTTGGTCTTGCGCGCGGAGATGCGCTTGCTCAAGGACCTGACGTAATTCCCGCAATCCGCGCTGCCAAGGCCACGCCTGCAACAGTTCCACCACTTCCTCACTCACATGAGAGCGTGCACACCAGCTTTGCAGCCAATGGCTCAAGCAAGGCCAGCGAACCGAGAGTGGGGGAATATGGATTTCGAGTATAGCTAGGGTGGTTGCCAGTTCCGGCAGAATTAGTCCTGCGGTTGTAAGCTCCAGGGCAGGACGGTCAGTGCCGACCATCCAACGGACAGACCCCGCGAGATTCTGGGCCAGTTCAGCAATCTGTTGCTGTAAATCGCGGGGCAATAACTGAGGGGATTTCAGGTAAATCGTCCCAGCGTGTCCTCCCTCTAGGACATTTCCAGGAGCGAACAGGAGAGCTTCCACCAAGTAAGGTTGCAAGCCCGCACAGTCTAGAGCCACAAATGCAGCCAAACGCCGAGGGCTGTAGGAATGGACGATCCGAGCGGTGGTTTCCTTTCCGCTCCCCGCCGGTCCCACCAGCCACAACGGAGCCTCGACTGCCGCGGCATGCCGCAATTGCGACACCCAAAGCTGGAGGCGTGTTTCGTCTCCCTCCAGTCCCTCCCAACGGAAGGCGTCAGCGTGCCGCGCTCGGATCTCAGCCAGGAAAGCCGGAAGTTTGCGGGTTGCTCCCGTTGCTTTTTCCCCGATGACCTCAATGGACCCCAGCCAGCCGTAGAGGCCCTGGGCAGAAGGGAGGGGCAGAAAATGAATGTCCCACCATTGCGTGCCCGGTCGAGCGTGGGGAGCCGGACGGCGGACACGGTCTGGCCGACCTGCTAAAGCTTCAGGAGTCGGGGCCAAAGCTGCGGCCAGAGCTGTACTATGTCGCCGGCGGCTACATACCAAACCGCGGACTGCTTCTGCCTTCTGGCCCGTCAGCTCTTCCCATGCTGCATTCACAAAACGGATGCGCCGCGAGGAGCCGAGCACGAACAACGGTCGTGTCGTCTGCTGAAAAAAGGCCCGCCACGCAAATTTGCCTTGATCCCCCGCTTGCCCTCCCCTTGTATCCTCCGGCTCTGACATGTTTCTGGCTCCCCAGCAACTCCAGCTCTGCCATGTGTCCGCCTTCTCAAAGATCAACTGACTCCATTGGAGACTTTTCCCTTCCTATTTGCAGGGTAGCCTAACCAAACCCCTATACCAACCTATAACCAGCTTACTCTCCACAGGTCGTGAATAGCAAACATCCACTCAGGATGGAGGTGATGATTGAGGGGGAACCACTTGGCACATCCCGTTATGGCAAGGAACGAGTTGGTAACGATGTCGAGCCACCCATCGATACAGGCGCTGACCTACCCAGGGGACACCGGGAAGGTATAGCCACGGCGCCCAAGGTATGAGCAAGGGCAGTCGCCAGGCGATCCAACGAAAGGCACGGTATCCCGCATAAACACGCCGTCGATCCGGAGTAATCACATGCATCTCTTCGAGGAGGCGATCGAGGGAGAGAGGCACAGGGGCAGGCGGCCATTCATCTACCCGGCGGCAATCCTGAAAGTGTAGCTGTCGTAACCAGTCGAGACGCTGCAACAACCGGACCGTCGCCCGGCAAAGGGGACATTGGCCATCGTACAGGACGATAGCACGCCGCGCCGCAGGATCATGAGATCGGCCTTCGTCTGCCTCTATCCGAGTCTCTGATCGGGTAACAAGAGAGGAAGCCATAACGGTGGCTCGCTGCGGTGATTGGTCATTTTGTTCCTATGGTATTCTATCACATGCTCCCACTCTGCCTCGCTTCTCCCATGAATCGGTACAATGACAACAAGTTATTTCCATTTTCGAGGCCCGGACTGCTATGAGTTCCCCTCTTACCTCTCGTCCAGTCACCGTTCCGGACTTCCGCGCAGCCAAAGGACAAGGGCGTAAACTAGTAGTCGTCACGGCTTATGATTATACCTCCGCCTACTGGTGCGATGCGGCAGGGGTAGACGCCATTTTAGTGGGCGACTCATTGGGCATGGTGGTGCAAGGCCACTCCACGGCGCTACCCGTTACTCTCGGGCAGATGATTTATCATACTCGCTGTGTGATGCGGGGGGTTCGTCAAGCATTGGTCATCGCTGATCTTCCCTTTCTCAGCTATCAGATCAGCCCAGCCCAAGCCGTGCGAAGTGCCGGCAAACTCCTCAAGTCCAGCGGTGCTCAGGCTGTGAAGCTGGAAGGCGGCGTCCGCACAGCACCTATGATCCGCGCCTGTGTGCAAGCCGGTATTCCTGTGATGGGTCATGTGGGGCTGACACCGCAGTCCGTCCATCAGTTGGGGGGCTTTCGCGTCCAGCGTGATCGGGACGCACTCTTAGCGGATGCTCAAGCCATCGTTGAGGCAGGCGTCTTTGCCGTCGTTCTGGAAAGTATCCCCGCCGCTCTCGCTGCTGAAATCACAGCCGCTATTCCTGTCCCAACGATTGGCATCGGAGCAGGATCCCAATGCGATGGCCAGGTCCTCGTCTTCCACGATTTGCTGGGATTGTACCCTGATTTTCAACCCAAATTCGTCAAACGCTATGCCGACTTGGGTAACACGATCAAAGCCGCGATCGAAACTTTCTGCCATGATGTCCGTAGTGGGGCTTTCCCTACTCCCCAACACTCTTTCCGGTGAAAACTTATGCCCCCGCAGGTTCAACCCAAGTCTCCCTGACCTGGGTTTGGGCGGAAGGCACTTTCCCAGGGCAAATATGATCGATGTCCCGGTTCACTACGATCCTAGCGCTTTCTAAGCGGCCAGCCCCAAGAAATTGTCGCCGAGTCGTACCTGCCTCCTGGGACGCAGTCCGTTTTGGAGCGGGAATTGCTCAATACACCTTCTCGATTGGTGCATAAACACTCGGCAAAATCGGGGTAGGCCGGTTGCTGACATCATAGACCATGCCGTGCGGATCAATGCCCAAGTTCCGATAAATGGTGGCAAGAATGTTGGGGTAGGGAATCGGATCGTCTTTCGCTTCAGCAGCGGCACTGTCGGTGCTGCCAATCACTTGACCCGTGCGCATACCACCCCCCGCCAGCAATGCGCAGTTCACTCTGGCCCAATGGTCGCGGCCGGCATCCTTGTTGATCTTGGGCGTTCGGCCAAACTCGGTCGAAACGCAGATCGTCACATCCCGGTCCAATCCACGGGCATATATGTCTTCGATCAGGGCGGAAATACCGCGGTCGAATAAGGGCAGATGCTGCTTGAGATAGCGGAAGTTGCCACCATGTGTGTCCCAGAAACCATAGGCCACGGTAACCACTCGGCATCCGGCTTCCACCAACCGCCGGGCCATGAGCAATTGCTCGTTCCACATGGGTCCGCCGTCTCCTAGATGGCGGGGCGATCCTTTGCCATAGCGTTCCCGTACATGCAGGGGTTCCCGGCTGACATCAAGGGCTTGCACCAATTTCGGCGATGTCAGCACATCGAACGCCCGCTCGTGATAAGTATCAACGGGCAATCCCCCTGTCCGCTCTTGGGCTGTGCGGAAAGCATCAATGCGGGCTAGCAACGCACGGCGATCCTGGAGTTGTTCCACTGTCATGGTGAGGTCCTTCATAAGGCGGACTTCCTCACCGTCCACCTTGACCGCTGCCGCTGCGCGTCCCAGCAAAGCTGGACCGGGGGAGTTGTACGGCTTATGCTGCATCGTCGGAGACAAATCGACGAAAGGCGGGATCACGGGGTCAGTCGCTCCTTGTAAGCGAACCACGACGCTGCCGAAATGCGGCCGATGCTCCCGTCGTGCCACATCCATTGTCGTCCCCGTGTAGCTTTGCCAGCTACTATGTTCATCCCTCTGACCCACCAGGGAGCGGACGATGATGAACTTGTCCATACAGCGGGCCAGTAGCGGTAGATGCTCACAGATTTGAATCCCCGGAACTTTGGTGGCAATGGGACGGAATTCACCGCGCACTTCCGGCGGAGCCTGAGGCTTTAGATCGAAAGTATCCTGGTGTGCCAATCCTCCCGTGAGATAAATCATAATCACAGCTTTGTGCGATCGCCGACCACTGACGGCCTCCGCGCGATACAAATCCGCCAGTGTCAACCCGCCTAACGCCAGAGTGCCGATCTGCAAAAAGTTCCGGCGGCTCACTCCATCACAGTAACGAGATTTGGGTCCGAGGATCGTTAGCATGATTCAAGCTCCTTCACAGTGAGGCGCTAATACGGCGGGAGGAGGAAAAGCATAACCCGCATTCCTGGGATGACTCTTCCTCCGTACACTGGGGTGGGGTGAAGTTACTATACCACGGGAAAAACAATCCTCAACTGGAAATTACCGGAGTTTTGCATCCGCCATCCCCCCAGAAGTGAAGGATAAAGAAAAAACGAGCATGCATGTGACTTGGGAGAAGATGGAACGGGTATGGTCAAGAGGCTGTTTCGATGTACCGAACGATCGTGGGAATAGTGTGGATAGTCATCCTACTGAGCGTAGCGGGAGGAACTTTGACGTGTTTCTCCCCTTCATTCCCGTATCCAAATCCTGGTTCAGCACCATCGAGGGTTTCGGACCTTCCTCTGTCCGCTTGTGCATGGATACGAGCGGGCCATACGAGTGGAGCTGGCGTACTCATTGACGGAAAGCGACGATGGCTGATCACAGCACGCCACGTGGTGGGGGAACAAAAGCAAGTCGAGGTTGTTTTTCCCGATGATCCAACTCTCAGCGAACAAGCGGATCGACTCGCTTATCTACGCCGGCGTGAATCCCTACGGCAGAGCCGGCATTGGGTCGCCGGTCGCGTGCTTCGGGTGTCTGAGGAGTTGGACGTCGCCCTGATCGAATTGGAAGACTTGCCAGCGTCCTCAACTGCCGCGCGATGGGTCAACCGCACTCCCGCTCTTGGCGAACTACTGACTCTGATTGGTCATCGCGCTGACCTGCCCACCTTATGGAATAGAAGTGCCGGCAGAGTTCGAGCCTATGGTTACGTCCAGGAGGGTTACTTTGCGGGGGGCCGGAAGGTGGCTACCGCCGCTCATCTGCTGCTTGTTCAATTGCCTATCGAGGAAGGAGACAGTGGCGGTCCTGTGTTCGACGTACGGGGAGAGTTGGCGGGTTTAGGTGTGGCCGTGCGCCGGGTCGCCGCTCCTGCTGCTCTCGTCGTCTCCGCGGAGGATATTGAACGCTTTTTGCGTGGCGATGTCCGTCCAGCCCACTCGTTTCCAAGGGCCGCTTTCCAGCACCCCATCGATCGGCTTATTCAGGCCACTGTTTGGGTTCGACCAGCCTCGGCGAATCGACCATTCGCAGGATTCCTCGTAGATACTCGTCACGTTGTTACTGTTGCGGCTGTGGGAACACGGGTTGGAGAAGCAGTGGGAGTAGCCGCTCCTCTCTTCGTGAATGGCAGATGCCAACAGCAGCGGCATAGTTATCAAGACAATTTGGACTTACATCATCGCAATCTGTGGCGCTGGGCGACTATCGTGGCCTCCGACCCCGTGCGGCAAATCACGGTGTTGCGATTGTCGGCTCCTTTTGCCCACATGCAACCTTTGACTCTAGCTTCCCAACCCCCTCGTGTGGGAGAAGCAATACACGCCATGAATCACCCGGCAGGAGTGGAATTCGCATGGGTCTACGCTCAAGGAATCGTTCGACAACGAGGTTTGTCATCCCTCGCCGAGAGTCAACCCCCTGTGCGACTGCTCATTGGGCAACTCCCTTCTCATGCGGCCTGCCCCGGCGGACCAGTGGTCAACGATCGGGCTGAGTTAGTCGGTGTGTGGTTGGAACGAGAGGGTCCTGCTCAGGCGGCTTACATCTTGCGGGCGGAGGAAGTTCGCCACTTCCTCAATGTGCTAGGAGTGGATGGCCGCGGCCCCGATAGTGGGGAAGCCTTATGTTTCCGGGTCGCGCAACGGCTTAGTCATATCATGCAAGCGGTCGCACGAGGTCTGCTCATTCGAGCAGAAGAAAAGATGCGCAACGGCCAGAAACAGGCGGCTCTGGAGGACCTTGCCCTGGCTATCCGCTGGGACCCGACCTGCTTGCCCGCCCGGAAATGGCGATTGCAATTACTTGAGGGCGAGGCCCTGGAAGCAGAATGGCATACGGCCATCGAACAGGGACCGTTCGACAGCGATCTGCTCCTGCAACGCAGCCAGCGCGCGGTGGAGCGCCGGGATTGGCGCCTGGCCCGTGGAGACTTGCAGCGGCTTCTGGCCATTCGTCCGGAAATCGCTGAAGCCCACCGACTTCGCATCCGCGTCCTTCTAGAGTTGGGGGAGCACGAGCAAGCGGCAGCCGCGGTGCGAGACACCTTGCGGGCGGATCCTCGTCAACTTCCCGCCGTGGCTCGACTCCTGGAACAACAAACGGAAGACTTGCTCCGAAAATATCCCCTCCAGCCTCAGGTGGCACGAGACTGGCTTCGGCTAGCCATGCAACGCTCCGGCTATCAGCCCTGGCAGGAAGCTATTCGGAAAGCTGCCACTTTCCAGGAAGCTCGGCAGCAAATCGAATACCTGATCCGCGCCTTGCAGCGAGAGCAACCATGAGTTCAACGCAGAATTACGACGTAATCGTCATTGGGGTGGGCGCTATGGGAGGAGCCGCCTGCTGGCAATTGGCCCAGCGCGGCTGGCGAGTCCTGGGACTAGATCAGTTTGCTCCTCCCCATAACCGAGGCAGCTCTCATGGCCGCACACGCGTCATCCGCACCGCCTACTACGAGCACCCCGCCTACGTTCCCCTCGTCCGCCGAGCCTTCCTTCTGTGGTACGATCTTGAGCAAATCACCGGCCGCCGCCTACTGACGCCATGCCAGTGCCTCAACCTCGGACCAACGGACGGTACCCTGATCCCCGCCCTTCGAGTGACGGTGCAACAACATCAACTGCCCGCCCGACTTTTGTCGGCTACGGAAATCCGCCAGCAATTTCCCCCCTTGCGCGTACCCGAACATTACCAGGGACTACTGGAAGACCAGGCCGGCTTCCTGGCCGTTGAGGATTGCGTGGCGGCTCAAATTGAGGCGGCGCTCAAGGCCGAAGCCAATATCCACCTCAACGAACCCGTCCAAGACTGGCAACTGGATCGTGACACTTACCTGGTCACGACTGCCGCCGCTGCTTATCGCGCGAAGCGCCTTGTGATCACTGCCGGCGCCTGGGCGACTCGCCTCCTGCGACGCCTCCAGATACCTCTGACCGTCATGCGGCAGGTCATGCTCTGGTTTGATGTGGAAAAACGCCGCTGTGACTTCCGGCGTGATCGCTTTCCTATCTTCATCGCCGAAACAGCCTATGGCGACTTCTACGGCTTGCCAGCGATTGACCCGCTTGGAGTCAAAGTGGCGCAGCACTACGGTGCCCCAGAATATGCCGATCCGGATGCCATATCCTGGCAAACCTCAGATGACGATGCCACCCCCGTGCGCTGCTTTGTGGACGAATTTCTCCCCGGGTTAGGCAAAATCACTCAGATGCAAGTGTGTCTTTATACCCTCACGCCGGACCGTCATTTTGTCGTAGACCTGGAGCAGACCGCACACACCAGCCTAGCCATCGCTGCTGGCTTCTCCGGTCATGGCTTCAAGTTTGCTCCCGTGATTGGTGAAATCCTCGCAGATTTGGTCACTACCGGAAGCACACCGTACAACATCGACCTATTCCGCCTATCTCGCTTCCACCAGGGAACGCGTACCATCCCCTCTTAGAAGGCCAAGGCCACAGAGTTCCAACCTGGCTTATTCTGGGTCGGGTCCCCATGCAGCCTCAGGAGTGGTCGTCATGTCAGTTTCTCACGTTTATGAGCGATCAACTGAAGGAGGGCCTTATGGGGATCGGCAAACTTAGCGATCCCTTCCGACATGAGGACATTCTCCAGATGTGTTGGGTCCACGCGGGCCGCGATCTCATCCAAAATCTCCTGCGGCGGCAGTTCATCGATCTTGCGTGTGAAGAGAAGTCCGCTCTGATGCACGGCTCGGTTGGTGGCCGGCGGATTGGTTTGAATGTCATCCCCGGCGAAGGCTTCCACGTACTTCCAGGGCGGATCACCCGGCTTTTTCACCCCGGTGCTGGCAAAGACAATCTCGTGATGTAACTTCAATCCCTTATCCGCCCAGAATGCCTTGTTTTTTCGCCACAATAACTTGGCATTGACGATACCGACCTGCCCTTGAGCCGCTGGTGAGAGTTGGGGACAATACTTCTCGGTGTAAACATCGATCCGGCTCACAAAGATACTATAAACGGTCTTGACGCGCACAGCTTGCGGGCAACGTTGCAATCCGCGCCAACAAGCTTCGCGGGCCAAAGTGTATTGACGATCGGTGAACAGTAAGGTGACATTCACGGATACGCCAGCGGCTACAAGTTCCTCCAATGCTGCCAAGCCCCCTTCTGTTGCTGGCACCTTGATCAGCCGGTTGGTCTGTCCGGCTGACCACCGTAACCCCTCCTCAATGTAGCGGCGTTTCTTTTCCTCTACGCTCAAGGCCGCCGCAGGGTCCTCGATGAGCGGATCCACCTCGAAGGAAACCCAGCCGTCATCCCCTTCCGTTTTACGCCACACAGGCTCGAAGACGGCCTGAGCCTGCCGCACCAGGTAGTCCGTCATGCGCCATGCGACGGCGGTATCGTCTCTCTCCTCGCGCAACAAAGCCCGCAATCGATCATCGAAACGGCCGCTGCTGATCAAATCCGCGATGATAATCGGGTTCGACGTGGCACCTGTGGCACCTTGGGAACGATTGAAGGCGATTTCGTCTGGGTCCACAGAATCTAGCCACAGCTTGGTTCCACACGCCACCAATGACTGCAATGGTGTCATTCCCTTCCTCCTCTCCAGTCCTGGAGTCCGAGCCTATGCCGGCTTGCGTTCCAATCGACGTTGGGGGGCGAGCCTACCTCCTGCCTCCGTTTCAATCGACATCGTGAGTTCCGCACCCCATCCGCATTCCAAACTACATTGCTTCATAGATGTGCCGTCTTCTGCTGATTACCAATAACTTACTGGCCCCGAAGGTACCGGAATAGCTGTGGCTTGTGTTTCCTGTTCTGTCCAGCCCGGAGGGGGTCCCTTCTCCGCGAAGGGAGCAATCACCTCTTCAAATTCCTGAAGATTCGATAGCATCACCAGACGCTGTTGCACCTTCTTAGGCAATCGGAGAGCTTTGCAATACCAAGTAGCAACCTTGCGGAACTGGATACAGCCGTACTTTTCATCCCCCTTCCATTCCACCAGCCGCCGCAGATGTAAGCGCATGAAATCGAGTCGTTCCTGATACGTAGGTCGAGGTGCGGCTCGCCCTGTTCGGATCCAGTGGTCCAAATGGCGGAAGATCCAGGGATCAGCCAATGCTCCACGCCCTATGGCGATACCGTGGCACCCAGTCTCCGCTATCATCCGGGCAGCATCGGCAATGGTGCGGACATCGCCATTGCCAAAAACCGGAATTCTCCGGACCGCCTCCACCACTTGCCGGATACCTTCGAGCCGAACCGAGCCGGAGAATCCCTGGGCGCGGGTCCGGCCGTGAATGGTCACCGCAGCAACCCCAACCTCTTCAAATGCTCTTGCGAAGTACGGTGCGGTCCATTGCTGGTCATCCCACCCCAAGCGCATCTTCACGGTAACTGGAGCAGGAGCCACCGCTTGCACTACGCGGCGCACCATTTCGATCGTCGCTCCGCTGGTATCGCACAAGAGGGCGGACCCCCCGCCAGTTTTCACAACCTTCCGCACCGGGCATCCCATGTTGATATCCACGCCGTCGGCCAGGCCCCGCTCCATGAGCCAGCAAGCTGCGGCTGCCAGTTCCTCGGCTTTACTTCCAAATATCTGCACAAACAGGGGGCGTTCCCGTGGATCATTCGCTAGCAAGCTGAGCGTCTTCGGCACACCCTCCAGAATCGCCCGCGCATTGATCAAATCCGACGTGCACAGACCGACCCCTCCGATCTCACGAACCGACAGGCGAAATGGCCAATTGGTATAACCCGCCAACGGCGCCAGATGAAATCGCGATGCCACCTGCACGGTGCCGATCGCCAACGGGACCCGATAACTTGCGGGCGGCGGAGGTAATGCCGGCAGGTGCTCCCCTTGGACGGGACGTGCCGGAGCGGCTACTTCCACCATAAATATCTCTCCCAGGTATCTCTCTCACGTGTTTGCATCAAACCAATCCTTCCGCTTCCGCAGGCATTCCCATTTTATGAAATCCTCCCCAAGGCAAAGGGAATGGCAAACCTTAGGTTTGACTAGAATCTCTGGGTTCAACGCTCAGAATCGAGGAACCCAGATAACCAAGGCAGGCCTAGAGCAAATAGCATATGCAGAACAGCAAAAACCCCCAGGGTCTAGACGTTCGGGCCAGAACCGACCCCAGTAAATATAAACCTGGCATAGAGTGCGCGAATGGAATTAGGTGATAGCCCCTCCGAGGTATGACACACGATGAATCTGTTTGATAAGTTCTCCTTGGCCCTGCCACTCCAGGAGTATTTGCAACACTACGGCACGGACACTGACCGGCAAAAGTGGCAACGTATGGCGGAGTTGATCCAACTCACGGACGAGCAACAACAACTGTTACGCTCTTTCCGCCGACAGATGAATGTATTGGTCCTTGCAGGTGCCTGGTGTGGCGATTGCGTCAATCAATGTCCGATTTTTGAGCGCTTCGCAGAAGTCGCTCCGGTGATTGTGACCCGCTATTTGGACCGGGATGCCCATCCTGATGTCCAGGAAGCTCTATTGATCAACGGCGGACGGCGCGTCCCGGTGGTGGTGTTCTTCTCCGAAGACGGTTACGAGGTGGCTCGCTATGGTGATCGGACCTTGAGTCGATACCGGCAATTGGCCGGCGAACTCCGCGGCGTAGGATGCCCCACTGGTTTGGCTCCTACGGACGACCCTGCATTAGGCCAAGTCGTCCAGGATTGGCTCAATGAGTTTGAACGTGTCCAGTGGATACTCCGTTTATCCCCCCGGTTGCGGCAAAAACATGGGGATTAGAAAGAACCACGACAGACCATAAACCGCCTCGCTACTCCCCTTCCATCGCCTCCCCTAGAACGGATTCATTGACGTAAATGGGCACCCCCACTGTCACGGCCACGGCAATCGCATCGCTAGGCCGGCAATCCACTTCGATCAGCTCGCCTTCCCTGCGAATTCGCAATCGCGCATAGTAAGTACCTTCGATCAGGTCGCTAATCAGAATATCCTGTATCTCCCCGCCCATCTGTTCAATCACAGATGCTACCAGATCGTGCGTCATAGGGCGTGGCGTACTGATGCCGCGAACCCGTCGATCGATACTAGCGGCTTCGTAGGTGCCAATGACGATGGGAAAACCGCGCTCGCCATCGACCTCTTTGAGGACGATGATCTGCTGCTCTCCCAATTCATTGATAATGATCCGGCGAAGCTCCATCTGAATAGGCACGGGATATTCCCTCCTGCAATTTTTCAGACCCACGTTGCAAAGTTCTGGGATGAAGTGTTCCCTGCACCTGTCGCAATGATCCCCATGCATTGTACACTCCAGGAGCGTGCATGCTACGACTGCCAAGAACCAGGAGCATGCATGATACGACTGCCAGGAATGGACCATACCTCACCGGACGCAATCCTTACAGACACACCGGCCTTCCCCCTCCTTTCTTTCAGCACGGGCATAGCAGAAGCAATATTGCTGGCTTCTGCCTTATCCGGGAAAAAAGAGTTTCCCCGCTGCCGTCGCAAACTGTCAGCGCCCCTTTAAGTCGTGACAGTTCGGGGGCCCTTCCATCTTGTCGTATTCCCCGTGGAGTTCCTAGGATGACGTTTCCAGAAGGTGGAAGCTGGACAGGAGCAAACAGGACGAATCATACCGACCGAGCAAAGGTAAAATCAGTGTAGCTTGGCTTGCATGCAATCAGATATAGATCAGACTGACTGCGATCTCAATGGTAATTTTTGGGAAGTCATCCTCAGGAGGCTCCAGTTATGGCTAAGCAATGCGTATTCACGGGCCGTAAGGCGGTCTACGGAAATAAGAAAACGTATCGAGGTAAAGCCAAATATCTGGGCGGCGTCGGCAAAAAAATCACAGGAATCGCCCGGCGCAAGTTCCGGCCCAATTTGCAGAAAGTCCGCTGCATCGTGGATGGTCAAGTGAAGCGCGTTTGGGTGTCTGCCGCTGCTATTCGGAGTGGACTGGTCGTCAAACCTGTCAAAGTTAAGCCTTTTGAAAAAATCGTGGTCTGATCACACCCACAGTCCCAGCGAACGTCTCTCTCTTGCGGGACTGTAACTCCTGCTTGGGGCATTCCACCGTGGAGCAGAAGAGTTGAATTCCACCCGGTGGTTCTGGAGCGCACTCTGCCAAATCCAGGCGTGAGGATGCCAACATGTCGCTGACCCAAGAGGAAGTACGCAAGGTTGCTCGATTAGCACGCTTGGAACTCGCGGAGGAGGAAATTGAATTATTCCAAGCTCAACTCTCCGCCATCCTCGATTATGTGGCTCAATTGCAACAATTGGATACAAGCCAGATCGAAGAGCTGGCCCACCCTCTGCCGCTATCCAACGTTTTCCGGCCCGATCAGGAGCGTCCCTCTCTCAGCGTGGACGAGGCATTACAAAACGCTCCTCAACGCTTGGGAGACTACTTCGCCGTTCCAGCTATATTTGGCCCCGATGAAGGTCCGATCAGTCATTGATGGTGGAGATCTGCTCCCGCCAGCAACCTAATCCCGGTGAAACGCCGTGGTTCGTGATGAACATTCAGAACATCCAGGGATCCCTCTGAGCCAGAATCGAACCCAATATGACGTTACTCTCTACCATGGCCCGATCCATTCCGGAAATGACAGCGGTAGAACTGCTGCATTTGCAGCAGAAGGGAGAGTTAACGGCTCAGACCATAGCCGAAGCCTTCCTCTCGGCTGTCCAGCAGAGGGAACCTACCCTTCGCTCTTTCCTGTGGATGGACTCGGAGGATGTGTTGCGTCAGGCGGCAGCCGTTGACGCTAAACGCCGTGCAGGTCAACCTTTAGGGGCATTGGCAGGCGTGCCCGTCGCTATCAAAGACGTACTTTGCACCAAGGGGGTGCGCACCACCTGCGCCAGTAAAATCCTTGCCAATTTTATCCCTCCGTACGACGCCCACGTTATTGAGCGGCTGAAAGCTGCTGATGCCATCCTGTTTGGGAAAACCAACATGGACGAATTCGCAATGGGTTCGTCCACAGAAAACAGTGCCTTTCAACAGACCCGCAATCCCTGGGATAGCACACGGATTCCCGGTGGCTCCTCCGGGGGAAGTGCCGCCGCCGTGGCAGGATGTCAAACCCCTCTGGCTTTGGGAACCGACACAGGAGGCTCGATCCGCCAGCCGGCCGCTTTGTGTGGAATCGTCGGGCTTAAGCCCACCTACGGACGTGTCTCCCGCTATGGATTGATCGCATATGCTAGCTCTTTGGACCAGATTGGACCTTTCGCGCATGACGTAACCGATTGCGCCCTTCTCCTTCAGGTCATCGCCGGGCATGATGCACGGGATAGTACCAGCGCCCCCCTTCCGGTGCCCGACTACCGAGCTGAGCTGGAAAACCCAGTTCGCCCGCTCCGTATCGGCATTCCGAGGGAGTTTTTTGACAAAGGGCTTGACCCAGAGGTTGAGTCGCTGGTTCGCCAAGCGTTGCGCGAGTATGAGAAATTGGGGGCGACCCTGATCGATGTCTCCCTGCCGCACAGCCCCTATGCTCTGGCTGCCTATTACATCGTAGCGCCTGCCGAAGCCTCCAGTAACTTGGCTCGTTATGATGGCATGCACTATGGCCACCGCACGTCGCAGAAGTCCGACCTGATCGGCACTTACGCCAAATCGCGTGGCGAAGGTTTCGGCAAGGAGGTTCAGCGGCGCATCATGATCGGCACCTATGTCCTCAGCAGCGGTTACAAGGATGCCTACTACCGCAAAGCCCTGAAAGTCCGCCGGCTCATCAAGCAAGACTATGACCATGCCTTCCAAGAGTGCGACGTTCTGATGGGTCCGACTTCTCCTACGGCGGCTTTCCGCATCGGCGAGAAAGTCAACGATCCCTTGGCGATGTACCTGTCCGACGTTTACACCGTCGGCTGTAACCTGGCAGGGTTGCCAGGGTTGAGCATCCCCTGCGGTTTTACGCGCGAAGGGCTACCCGTCGGCTTGCAACTCATCGGGCCGCCATTTTCGGAAGAGAAATTGCTCCGGATCGCCCGCATGTATGAGAAGGTCACCGACTGGCACACGAGACGACCTCCCTTGATCTCTGCGAAACCGAATCCCGCCTAATTTGCATCCCAGAGGGTGCAAGTCCTCATTTCTCTCCAACGCTTGTCTTCTCAATCTTCACCCACATGATGAATCCAGTTGTGACTCCACATGGGTACACCGACGATTGGAAGGGAGACCAGAATGGCGTCAGATAACGAGGGACATGACCCACTACCCTTGACTTCGGCCTCCTGTGGAGAGATGCTAATTATTGCCGCCAAACTCATGATGCTTCTCAGTGGACAACGCTATCCAGTTTCATGGAACCGTTTGTTGACTGGCACACGTTTCAACCCGCTAACGCTACGGACACCGCGAGGTGAAAGGCCAATATGAATACATTATTCTGCCGGGATCCATGGCAGCAGCGCAGGTGGAATCGGGTGGTATCGCCAGCTCGTGGAGTCTGGCTCTTGGCGGTGTTGACCCTCCTTGGTAACGGGCTAGCGGCTACAGGCGCAGAAGAAGCTCCGGGAGCAAAAATTTACAAGCAGATGTGTTCCCGCTGCCACGGCCCCCAAGGGGAAGGTACCGCCAAGTATAGCTACCCCCTTACGGGAGATTGGTCCCTGGAGCGCTTAGCCGCCTATATCGATCGAGCAATGCCGGAAGACGATCCGGACAAATTGGATGCCCAAGGATCACGTCAGGTCGCTGAGTACATCTATCAGGCCTTCTACTCCCCAGCGGCGTATGCCCGCTTGAAGCCGCCTCGGCGGGAACTTGCTCGACTGACAGCACGTCAGCACCGGCAAACGATCGCGGACCTGATCGGAACCTTTCGCCCCCCCGTACGCCTCAACCAGCAACAAGGACTACAAGGTCGATACTACAACGGCCGCAATTTCAACCCCAAATCTCGCCTGTTGGAGCGTGTTGATGCTGCGATCGATTTCGATTTCGGAACGCGCGGCCCCGACACGGAGAACGCCAAATTTGACCCCCATCAATTCACGATCCGCTGGGAAGGAGCCGTACTAGCTCCGGAAACGGGTCATTACGAATTCATTGTGCGCACGGATCATGCCGCTCGCTTGTGGGTGAACAACCTGCGCCAGCCCTTGATCGATGCTTGGGTCAAGTCAGGAAATGAGACCGAATACCGGGAGCGAGTGTTTCTATTGGCCGGGCGGTTTTATTCAGTGCGATTGGAGTTCTCCAAGGCAAAACAGGGGGTGGATGACAGCAAGAAAAATCTGTTCCTCAAGCCTCGTCCCGCTTTCATCAGCTTGCAATGGCGTCGGCCTCAAAGGGGAACCACTGAGGTCATATCGGCACGCTTCCTTCGCCCCCAACTGGTCCCGGAAGTGGCCGTAATCGATGTTCCCTTCCCCCCAGATGATCGCAGTTTCGGGTGGGAACGTGGAACCGCCATCTCCAAGGAGTGGGAGGCGGCTGTCCTGGAAGCAGCGATCCAAACGGCGAATTATGTGGCGGACCGAATCGATGAGTTAGCCGGACCCCCGGGAGGAAATCGCTCCCAAGCTATGCAACGCTTTGCGGAACGATTTGTGCAAACTGCATTCCGACGCCCCCTCAAACCTGAAGAGAAAGAGCTGTATGTGCAGAGGCAATTCGCGGCGGCTGCGGGAGACGATCGGCTAGCTATCAAACGTGTTGTCCTGCTGACCCTGCAATCTCCTCGTTTCCTATTCCCCGAAGCAGGGGAGTTGACCGAAGATTATGCCATAGCTGCCCGCTTGGCCCTGATCTTGTGGGATTCCTTACCCGACCAGGCTTTGCTGACAGCAGCAGCGGCCGGACAGCTCCGAAACCCCGAGGAAATTCGGCGCCAAGCCGAACGTATGCTCAACGATCCGCGGGCTAAGGCCAAGTTGCGCGATTTTCTCCTGACCTGGCTCCGTGCCGATACGCCCAAAGAATTGAGCAAAGATCCTCAGAAATTCCCCGGCTTCGACGCAACTCTGGCCGCGGACCTGAGAACATCCTTGGAATTGTTCCTGGAAGATTGGCTGGAGCGCCCCGATGCAGACCTCAAGGAGCTTTTCCTGAGCACAGAGGTCTTTTTCAATCGTCGTCTGGCCGATTTCTACGGCGTTCCCTGGCCAGCAGATGCTAAAGGATTCCAGAAATTCCCCTTTGAACCGCAGCATCGTGCGGGTGTTTTGACGCATCCCTACCTGCTCGCCCTGTTGTCCTACAGCAAGGAAAGTTCACCTATCCACCGCGGGGTGTTCGTGGGGCGAGCCTTATTGGGATTGCCAATTCGCCCCCCCATGGATGCCTTTACCCCCCTGCCGACGGAATTGCACCCTAAACTCACGACCCGCCAGCGTGTCGAACTGCAAACCCGACCAGCGGAATGTGCCAAGTGCCATGCTGTGATGAACCCTTTGGGCTTCCCCTTGGAGCATTTCGATGCCGTCGGGCGATTCCGGCCTCAGGACAATGGACAACCCGTAGACCCTTCCGGTCAGTATGAAACTCGGAACGGGCAGATTGTCCGGTTCCAGAATGCCCAGGACTTGGCTCGCTTCCTGGCGAATAGTCCGGAAATGGATCAAGCCTTCGCCACACAATTGTTCCATTATCTGGTCCAACAATCAATCCGGGCTTATGGGGTCGACAAACCGGAACAATTACGGGATTTCCTCTCGCACAATGGACGACGATGGCGTAAATTAGTAGTAGAGATAGCGGTAACAGGCGCATTACCTCCTAAATCTAAACTGGAATCACCACCTGCCGAAAAACCCGCCTCGTAAAACCGGTTGGTTTGACAACTGGGACCGGTACCCGCCTGAAACCCAATCATTCCGACAGGAGCGCGATATGGCGATACTACATCAGAGCCGACGGGAATTCCTCCGAGACTTGGGACTAAGCAGTGCGGCCCTGCCGTTTATACTGAACCTGCCCGCTTTAGGTTTCGCCAATCAGACCCAGCGGAAGCAGCGTATTGTATTCATGTTCAGCCCCAATGGAGTGGTTCCGTGGAATTTCTGGCCAGACGCAGAAGGTCCCTTGACAGAGCTGAAGGAGAGTCTCAAACCGTTGGAACCATTCAAAGAGCGCACCCTCATTCTCCACGGCTTAGCGGATCGTATTCGGGGAGACGGGGATGGTCACATGCGCGGCATCGGCTGCCTCCTCACGGGCATCGAATTATTCCCCGGTAACATCCAAGGCGGTTCCGACACTCCGGCGGGCTGGTCCAAAGGCATATCGATCGACCAAGAGATCAAGAACTTTCTCCAGAAAAATCCCGCCACGCGTACTCGTTTCGGTTCCTTGGAATTCGGCGTAATGGTTCCTGAACGGGCGGATACTTGGACTCGTTGGGTCTATGCCGGTCCGAACAAACCCATTGCGCCGATCGACGATCCCCAGCAGATGTTTAACAAGCTCTACGGGCGCGCCAAGGATCACGCCTTGGCCAGCAGTCTGCTGGACGACCTGAAGACAGATCTAAACAAATTGCGATCCGTACTGCCTGCGGAAGACCGCCGGCTGCTTGATGAGCACGCGACTTTCGTCCGCGAGATGGAAAAGGAATTGCAGGTCACAAAACAGGAATTGCAACACCCTGTTCCCCAATTGGAGCCGGGCTTACGGCGCGATAACGATCTTATGCCGAAGATCAGCAAACAACAGATCGATCTACTCGTGGCGGCATTCCAAGCGGACTTTGCTCGAGTGGCCACGATCCAATACACGAACTCCGTCGGCATGGCACGCATGAAGTGGCTCGGCATCACGGAAGGGCATCATACCCTCTCCCACGAGCCGGATAGCAACAAGAAGGCCCAGCAAGAACTGACGGCCATCAACAAATGGTTCTGCGAGCAACTGGCCTACCTGGCCCGACGCTTGGCGGAAACTCCCGAACCCGGTGGCTCCGGTAGTTTGTTGGACAACACGCTGCTGATCTGGACTAACGAATTGGGTAAGGGGAACTCCCATACGCTGGACAACATCCCCTTCGTACTGGTGGGGAATGGCTTAGGCTTCCGTATGGGGCAATGCATCAAATACAAGCGGGAGCCTCATAATCGCCTGCTGTTGACTCTGGCCCACGCTTTCGGGCATCACATCAAGACCTTCGGCAACCCGACTTTCTGCGGTTCTGGCCCCCTGGTGCTCACTTGATTACAAGCTGAGTTGCCTATCATTTATCACGGGCGTGATTCTTCCGCATCCTCGGCTTGGGAGGGAAGCGGAGAGTGTTGGGCCGGCCTGTGGGCCATAGCATTATCTTGGACTTCGGCTCCAGCGGGAAGGGAAGGTACTGCCGGCGCCGGCGAGGATTGTGCTCGCGAAAGAGAAGGAGGGATTGTGGAGGGCGGATAGGCTATCCCTGCTTCGTGCCTGGCTTCGTGGGGCAAACGGGATGTTACGGCAGTTTCATCAGCCAATTCAAACTCGCTGAGCGGCTCATCGGCCAACTGGGCCGTAACGCGAACAGTGAAGGTGCTGCCTCGACCAAGCTCGCTATGAAGCGTCACGTCTCCCTGGAGCAGCCGAGCCAATTCCCTCACGATGGATAATCCCAGGCCTGTACCCCCTTGCTCGCGAGTCATGGGGTGGGCAGCCTGGCGGAACTTGTCGAAGATCAACTCCTGTTCTTCCGGCGCGATACCCACACCGGTATCCGACACGGTCAGAGTCAGATCACGACCATCGGTTTCTGCTTTGAGGGTGACCCGCCCTCCTTCCGGGGTGAATTTGATCGCATTCGAGAGAAGATTCGCCAGGATTTGATGAATTTTACCGGCATCTTGCCGGATGGGGGGAGCATGCGGATCGACCTGGATGCGCAGATCGATATTCTTCTTCTCGGCCTGAGGGCGGAACATGGCCACAGCATGTTCACAGATGGCGGCGAGGTTGAGGGTTTCTGGGTGGAGCCGCATCTTCCCCGCTTCCAACTTGGCCAAGTCCAGGATGTCGTTGATTAAAGCCAGAAGTCGCTGTCCGCTTGTCATGATGTGACTGACATAGCGGTGTTGTTTGTCCGTCAGGTTGTCGGCCGCAAGCAAGGTTTCGCTGAAGCCGATGATGCTGTTGAGCGGAGTGCGTAACTCGTGGCTCATGGTGGAGAGGAACTCGCTTTTGAGGCGGTTATTCTCGAACAAGGCCATATTGACCCGTGCCAATTCATCGACTTTACGGTCCAGGTCTGCGATAAGCTTACGGTTACGATCCTGAATGTTGATGAGATTCCGGAGCATGCGATTGAAGGCATGCGAAAGGTCTTCAAACTCGTCACCGGTGTGGATTTCGCTCCGCACATTCAATTCCCCATTGGCGATAGCCTCGGCGACGTCCTTGAGATGTTTGACTGGCTTGACGATGACATAGCGGATGATGAGATAACTGCCGGCGATAATCAGCAGGCTGGTCCCCACAGCAAAAGCGATCAGGATGGCCCGGTTCGTGTGAAATCCCTCTTGCAAAGGCAGGGTGGAGAGGCGAATGCGAACCACCGCCATCAAGTCCCCTTCCTGCAAGTGGGGTTGTGCCTGTTTGACTCTGTCCGGATCCCGATGGCAACCCAGGCACGCCGTAGCCGCCCGCAAGGCTCCGTAGTAGTAGAAAGCGTTCTCGTGGGGAGCAGGGCGGCTGTCTTCCATCCATCCTTCCTGGAGAATGCGATGCAGAATAGGCAAGTCCTCGCTTCCAGGCTTATCCGCTGGGTCCGTGGCATCTAGACGCAAAAAACGCGCACTGTAACTTTCCCGAACCACAGGCCAGTGCCGCTCGCTCAGCGTCTCAAATGCTTCGGCACCCTCAGAACGTTCCTGAGGGAGATGAACCCGCTCCACAAATGGGGCCATCAATGTGCGGCCTGTGACCACGAATTGCTCCAAAGCCAAACCTCGAGTTTGCTCCGAATAAACCCAAAAGCTACCGGTCATCAACAGCAGGACGGCCGCACCAAGCAACCAACGGCACTTGCGTTCCAGATTAGTTTCGCCCAACAGACGCTTGAAGCCGCGGTATGACATAGTTCCCTGTACCTCTTCCCGCCTCATTTTTGGCAAGCGGGACAAAAATGGCTGGTGCGACCCGCTAGTCTCAGGTGAGCAATCGGGGTCTTACATCGCGAACATGGTCCACCTCGCCGCCCATACACCATTAATCGCTCTTGATACTTTCCTTGAAGACCAGAACCGCCAATGTAATCTCGGATTGTTGAACCGCGAGCTTGGACCGCCTGGCGGAGGACATCTCGAATGGCACGGCGGAGTTGCTCCCATTCTTGAGCAGATAGCGACACAGCTCGACGTGCCGGGTGTAAACCTGCCCGGAATAGCGCTTCATCAGCGTAGATATTACCGATTCCTGCCACGATTCTTTGATCTAACAACACCGCTTTGAGGCAACGATGCGATCGCCCAACTATACGCGGTAAATATCCGGCGGGTAATGCCAGCGGTTCAGGACCCAATTTCTGCTCCAACTCCGCAAGGGCCTCCTCCCTCTGAGCAAACCATTCGACTGAGCCGAATCGCCGAACATCTCGCAGGCGCCATTGCCAGCCGTTGTCGAGTTCTGCCCACCAGTGGATGTGGTCGAATGGCGGCTCCGAGCGCGGTACTACGGTCAGTTGCCCTGTCATTCCCAGGTGGATCCGCAAGGCCTGACCCTGGTCGCAGAAAACGAGAATCCACTTGCCCCGCCGCTGGATGCTTTCCACACGCGATCCCCGCAGTCTTTGGACTGCCACAGCGGGCCAACTCCGTCGCAAAGGTTTGGGGCCCCAATGTACGCTCACCAGCCGACGCCCGACCAGACGAGGCCGCAGGTCTCGCACTACTGTTTCCACTTCCGGCAGTTCCGGCATGGCCTTCCTCCACACCCGGAAATTGCAAGGACAGGTTCCTTCCCTATCATTATTGTGCAATACGACTCTCAATGGTCATACTCCAACCCTGCTCCCTTCTCTCCTATCCTCATGGAAAATGACCAATGTGTTCGCGCTTTGCCCAGGTGTCTTCGTTTTTTTCAGTTCCGCCCACCCAGGTAGGAGACCCGGTGACTACAATGATCATGTTGACGTAGAACCACGGCGGTTCGCGTCCCCACAGACAAGAGAATTACGTGATTGACCTATGTCATCGATATTTTCCCCCCCGCCAGCTAATGAGAAGGTTCATGATCATTCCCTGCTCCAGCTTCCCGATCCACGGGGGCGTTTTGGACCCTACGGCGGCCGGTACGTTCCCGAAACGTTGATGTTTGCTCTCGAGCAACTGGAGCAGGCCTACCGGCAGGCCCGGACAGACCCGGAGTTTCTCAGGGAGTTTGAGCGATTATTGCGAGAATACGTGGGTCGGCCCTCCCGGCTGTATTTTGCCGAGCGTCTGACCAGGGAGGCAGGTGGCGCTCGCATTTATCTCAAACGCGAAGACCTGAACCACACCGGCGCCCACAAGATCAACAACGCCTTGGGACAAGCGTTACTGACCCGGCGGATGGGCAAGCGACGAGTCATAGCCGAAACGGGAGCTGGAATGCACGGCGTGGCCACAGCCACCGCCGCAGCACTGTTCGGCCTCGAATGCCGGGTGTACATGGGGAAGGAGGATGTCCGCCGCCAGGAATTGAATGTTTTTCGTATGCAGGCCATGGGGGCCGAAGTGTTCCCCGTGACCAGCGGGAGCCAGACCCTCAAAGACGCTACGAATGAAGCTTTGCGAGATTGGATGAGCAGTGTTGAGAACACCCATTACATCATCGGCTCGGTCGTTGGTCCCCATCCCTTTCCGATGATGGTGCGGGACTTTCAGAGCGTCATTGGCCAGGAAACGCGGCAACAGTGCCTGGAGCAATGCGGCCGGCTGCCCGATGTCGTCGTGGCCTGTGTCGGAGGAGGGAGTAACGCCGCCGGGATGTTCTATCCCTTCCTTGGGGACACTGAGGTCGAATTGATCGGTGTCGAAGCCGGTGGGCGCGGCCGCTCGTTGGGACAGCACGCCGCGACCCTCAATTACGGTTCTCCTGGTGTCCTCCACGGTACATTCAGCTACGTCTTGCAAGACGAGGATGGCCAAACTGCTGAAGTCCATTCCGTCTCTGCCGGTCTAGATTATCCAGGTGTCGGCCCCGAACATAGTTGGTGGCGCGATACAGGGCGCGTTCGTTACTGTTGCGTGTCTGATCAAGAAGCGCTGGAAGCTTTCCACCTCTGTGCCCGCCTGGAAGGCATACTTCCGGCGCTGGAAACGGCCCATGCCGTCGTCGAAGCCTTGCGCATCGCAGCACGCAAATCCCCTGACCAGATTGTCGTCGTCTGTTTCTCCGGCCGTGGCGATAAAGATTGTGCGGAGGTCGCCCGTCTGTGCCGTTCATCTCCCAAACTATCCCCAGAACTACACTCGAAGCCCCCGCCGCTCTCGGTTACTCAGCAGATTGCTCACCCCCCTTCATAACTTGCATTATTTGCTCCAAGAGGCCAACAACGCCACAGAATTAATTGTCTGGATTAACGTGGTCTCAGGCGCAACTTAGCAAGGTCTTGGTGTACTGTTCCCCTCCCTTTGAGGGATAATCCAAACAGTGGAGGAGTGGCTGCCTCCTTGATAGACTCTCGGGACTCAGAATCGATATGATGCACCGGAACATGGGAACAACCATAATTCTGATTCTGCTAGCCTTGCTGACCGGTTGCTGTATCGCCCTCCAGGCTTCAGCCAACAGCAGTTTTCGGAGCAACCTAGGGAACCAACCTCTCTATGCGGCGTATTTTTCCATCTGTGGCACATTTGTCACGGCCAGTTGCGCTCTGGCTCTCTTACAACCACCACCCCCCTCATGGTTAGCCATTCAACAAACACCGTGGTGGAACTGGATCGGCGGGCCATTAGGTGCTCTGATCGTGCTCGCAGGCGCCACTTTGACACGGGAATTGGGAGCAGCTTTGTTCATTGCCTTGGTGATTGCGGGGCAACTCCTCTGCTCCCTGATTCTGGATCATTTTGCCTGGATAGGTTTACCCCGCCACTCTGTGACGCCAGGGCGCTTGGTGGGCGCTTTGCTTGTGCTAGCCGGAGTTATTTGCATCAAATATCTGTGACACAGCAACCACCAGAAAACTGGCAAGGACTGGATAGCAAGTAGTAGCAGGAAATCAATTCGATGGCCCAATATCAGGAGCGAGACACCATTGAGCACTCCCCATCCGATCGACGCTGTTTTTCGGCGCCTGCGTGCCCAACACCGAGCGGCGTTCATTCCCTTTCTGACCGCCGGAGACCCGGACTTAGCGTTTACCGCTGAGGCATTGCCCGTCTTGGCCCAAGCAGGCGCCGATCTAATCGAAGTCGGTTTTCCTTTCTCCGATCCGATTGCGGATGGCCCGGTGATCCAAGCCTCGTATAGCCGGGCTTTGCAACGCCAACTGAAGCTGACTCACGTGTTCGAGACTTTACAGGCTGTCGCACATTCGGCCGATTGGTCCACGCCGCTGCTCGCCATGGCCTCCTACTCGTTGATTTACCGGAAAGGAATCAAGCCCTTTGTCGCTGCCGCTCAACAGGCGGGAATCTACGGCCTGATTGTACCCGATCTACCAGCGGAAGAAGCCCAGGAGTTGGCCGAGGTCTGTCGGGAGCAAGACTGCAAACTGATTTTGCTGGTTACGCCGACCACCACACCGAAACGGGCAGAACGCATCGTGCGATTATGCAGCGGCTTCGTGTATGTAGTTTCCGTCGTAGGCATTACAGGGAGCCGGGAACAATTGCCCGCTGGCCTGCGTGCTCTGTTGACGCGCCTTCGCACATTGACTGATTTGCCCCTGTGTGTCGGCTTTGGAGTCAGTAAACCTGAACATGTGCAGGAGTTAGCGGAAGTGGCAGACGGCATCATCGTCGGTAGCACCCTGGTGCGTCTGCTCGAAGGAGCAATTCTGGACCGGACTGGCACGCTCCAGGCCCTCCGATCTTGGGTGTGTCAGCTCAGCCAGCCCCTCCACGCCCGCCCATCTCTTACCTAGCAAAGATGAGGGCAACGGTTACACCGGAAGAGCCACTAAGCGGCATTACGAAGGATGGATTGAATGTAATGCCGCACTTCCGCCACGGAGACGTTTGTTACCAGACGAGCATTGGCCCGGCTGCTGCGGTTGGGCCGAGCATCGACGACCGTCATTCCACGGGTCAACTGGCCGCGGGTTTCTACGTCGATGGGAAAGGCTTCGCTGGTCAATGAATCCGGATGCACTGCAGCCACGATTCCTAACACATCCTTGAGATGGAATCCTTCGATACCGTAAAGATTCGAACTAGCCCGTATGCCGTACGGAACTATCTGCCGCAGGAACTGACAGGTGCGAGAGTGAGGATTGGGCATTTCCAGCAAGTCCGCGGGTGAAAAAATCAACTTTCGAGTAACATCCAAGGGGATCAGCAGAGGATGCAAATCGGAGTGGAGGACCAATCGGGCCGCTTCAGGATCCAATGCGATATGAAATTCTGAGACAGGACCTGCATTGCCAGGTTCCCGCCAGGACCCGCCGACAATGACAGTTTCTAAGATCACGGTAGGCAAGGCGGGGTCCCGCTCTAAAGCTGCAGCCAGGGTTGTTAAGGGCCCCAAATTGATGAGCGTCACCTGTCGAGGAAACTCACGGACCAATTCGACCAGCATTTTATCGGCGGGATGCAGTGTGTGGCGTAAGGCACAAGGAAAAGACACTCCGCCCAGTCCCCCTGGTCCATGCAGGGCCAACCCATCAAAGTCGTAACGAATGGGCAGAGCCGATGCCAACCGCGGCCACCTGGGCGGATCAATCACATCGATGAGGACGTGGACATTCGTGGTGGCTTGTTCTGCCGTCACATTCCCGGCCGTCGGTAGCAACCCCACGACTTCCAACGCGGGATCATTCAAAGCCAAAGCAACGGCAAATGCTGTGTCAATGCCGGGATCGGCAACGATGATCACTTTTCGCTTCATGCTGCTCGCCGCCTCGCTTAGGGCGAATCCTTACCCGCAGCGAGCCGTTGCGGGCGGACAACGTTACCACGCCACAGGTCATTCTCCCTGTCGAACGAAAAAAATCCTCACTCCCCATCATACAGCCAGACACATCCAAATGAAATGTTCTCTCGTCGGAAAAGTAACGGCAGGATACCTCGGAATGACGTAACATACCACCCTACCAGCTTCGCAGGGTCTAAATGCCATGAGAAAGGGACCTATGTTAGCCGTCCCCCAATTGCAACATCCCTCAGAGTGGGCGGCACAGATGCCGAATCAATGACGCAAAAGGAAGGGTAAACCCTCAGACTTCAAACCTTCAGACCTTCGGACTTTTGGTTTGACAGCTTGGCTTCCGAGAAGTTATGATAAAACTTATAATCAACCAGGGAGACCGTCTGAAAAGGTGAACAAGATCAGAGCCGGAGGCTAGAAGTCCCAATAAGGGAACAAGCCCCAGAGAGAGCAAGAGGAGCAGACAAACTCTTCGCAGCAACTTTGGGAAAAGGGGATTCGTTAGGGTGCAGAAGTGAAAGGGCCGAGTATCAAGGAATGACTTTAGATCAGGACCGCGAATTTGATACTGGGAATGACTCTGACAATCGGTTCGTAAATAGGGGATGAAAGGTCAGCCGTGCGAACCATTTTATTTGCATTTGCGGTGATAGGAGCGTGGTACGCTACCGCTCCCGCAGTAGCCGAGGGACAAACCTCCCTGCCCTCAGGAGTTGCGGTTGTTCCGGATGGCCGGCAGGCTGTCGAGCAATTGCGGGCCGCTGCGGAGCGAGCGGAACGCCTCAGAGATTGGGAAGCGGCTTTTACTCTTTATTGCCAACTGTATCTGATCGATCGCACAGCCGCAGACCTGCGAACCCGGTTGCACCAGACCTGGCGCCGCCTGGATCAGTATCGCCGACTGCGCAACCCTGACTATCTCCGTTACGCGCAAGAGCTGGCACCCGGCGAAGCACTCCAGCTTCTCGCAGAGGTCATGACAAAAGTTCCCCTGCTCTATGTGGATCGCCAGCGGGCACATTCCCAACAGTTATGGCAAAACGGACTCGAAGAACTGTGCCACGCTCTGGATGATGACGCCTTCTACAATCGGGTATTCCCCCAAGCCCCAGCAGCACTTCTTCGGCAGTTCAAAGAAGAATTGCAACACTACCGCCAAACGCCGATCCACAACCCCCGCCAGGCGCGGCAAACTCTCCGCCGCCTGTTGGCACACTGGCAAGAGCAAACTCTGATTGCTGAACCCGCGGCAATCGTCCTGGAAGTGGTTCACGGTACATGCAACGGCTTGGATGAGTCCTCCTCCTTTGTCCCTCCATTGCCGCCATTGCCAGAAGACTTGCAACCCCAAGGGGTATGCCTGCGATGGAACAATGGCGTGTTATCGATTGACGGTATCATTCGCGGATCATGGGCGGAACAACATACACCCCTGCAAGCAGGGCAAATCATCACGCAGATCAACGGCTACGACCTCACTCAAGGCGAGGTGAGTTGGGACATCATTCGGGAAGCTCTGCAACATCCTCAACAAGACTGGCACGAAATCACAATAGTCACAGGAGATTCCGCCATCCCCGAATTGGTGGTCAGTCTGCCTGTACGCCCCCCCTCGGTTTATGGCAAAGCGCTGAAGATCAACCGTGATGGTATTCGTGTGGGATACTTGCGCCTAGGATCCTTGCGGGACTCAACTCCTCGGGAACTCGATGATGCCCTGGCGTCCTTGCAACAAGAGGGAATCCAGGCGCTGGTTCTGGACCTTCGCGGCAATATCGGAGGCTCATTTACAGCCGCTTTGGAAGTAGCCCGCCGCTTCCTTCCGAGAGGCACCATCGTCACGACCCAGGGACAAGTACCGGAAGTGAACAATGTCTCTTTTTCTTCCGAAAGCGGTATGGCCGCCTCAACGATTCCGCTAGTAGTTCTGATCGACGGCGAGACAGCCTCTGCAGCCGAGGTACTAGCTGCCGCCCTCAAAGATCAACAACGTGCCACCCTGATCGGAGTACCTACTTTCGGCAAGGGCACGCTCCAGTACCCCTTGGTATTGGAATGGCTCAACACTGTTCCTTCCGGCGCGACAAGCTCGGATTCCCAGAAAATACCTAAGTCTCCAAAAGGCGGGACTGTTCGCCTTACAATCGCCCGTCTGATCTCTCCCGGGGGTTATCCGCTCCATGCGACCGGCGTTCAGCCCCATCTCCTGGAAACCGACCCCAACCACCAGCTCACATTGGCTTTTCAAAAAGCCGTGGAAATAGCACGAACGGCTGACTCGATGCCTACTCCCATGCCTCCCTCAGATGCCCCTGACTCACGTTCAATGCTTCCCTCCCCGCCTCCGATGTACGAGGTACCAATGCCTGACCCCCCAGATGTACTCCCTCTTCCTGGACCATGAACTCCTTGCGATTGTCCTCCCTCACCCTGCGTACAACCTCTCCCTCGCCCTCCCTCTCTGTACCACGAAGTCTCCCAGGCAACTCGACAGCCAGTAGCTATTCAGCTCCAGGACATGCGGGCCATATCCGGTTCGAAGCAGCCGTCGATCCCATCGTGTGCCGGATGACCATATCCTTCCCACCAGCCAGATGGACCGGGGAACTGCTAGAATAAAAGTCAAGATGAGTAAAAAGATGAGACGGAGCGGCGGATCGCCTCACGAGATGAAACCCCAGCCAACACCTCCTCCGTGGGGTCATCCAGAAACCCTAGCTTGCCGCCGTTTAGTCGAGTTGGCCTTGGCCGAGGATATCGGGCCAGCGGGAGATCGCACCAGTTTGGCGCTGATCGACTCTGAGGCAGAAGCTACCGCTGCATTTGTGGCTCGCCGCGCCGGTGTCGTCGCGGGACTACCTGCTGTTGAACTGGTTTGCCTAGCGGTCGATCCTAAATTGATTCTCTCCCCTCGCGTGGCGGACGGGACGCTCCTGCGACGCGGAATGATTTTGGCCACCCTCAGCGGCCCCTTGCGCTCCATTTTGAAAGCCGAGCGGACCGCCCTCAACTTTCTGCAACATCTCAGTGGTATTGCCACCTTGACCCGACGTTTTGTGCGACGGACTCAAGGAACACAAGCCAGAATCTATGACACGCGAAAAACCTTGCCAGGTTGGCGCGTACTCCAGAAATACGCAGTGCGCATGGGTGGAGGATACAACCATCGCATGAGCCTGTCGGAGGGTATCCTGATCAAAGATAATCACCTCGCCGCCTTGGGTGGACAGGTGCAACGCGCGATCGAACTGGCTCAGCGTTACTCTGGCAATGCGGAGCTTCCCGTAGAAATTGAGGTGGAAAATTGGGAACAATTTGAGCAAGCCTTAGCTGCCCGACCGGACATTATCATGTTGGACAACATGAGTATCCCCTGGATCCGACGGGCGGTACGACGGCGCCAGCAAGCTGCACCCCAAGTCCAACTCGAGGCTTCTGGGGGAGTCACTCTGGCCACAGTCCGCGAAATTGCTCGAACCGGCGTAGATCGCATCAGTGTCGGCGCTTTGACTCACTCGGCTCCGGCGTTGGATATCGCCTTGGATTACAACTCTTCCCCCTAAATGCCCCGATTGCAACCATGTCTGCTCGCGAGTCTGCCCGCGAAATCTGGCATTTCCCCACCCAACACGTCGGCAAGCACGTGGCGGTGTATACCACAGTCTCCAGCACCAACACCGTGGCTGCCGAGTGGCTGGTTCGCTCCTCGGAAAACTGGGATGGTTGGGCCATTCTCGCTGAAGAGCAAACGGCTGGCCGGGGACAGTATCATCGCACCTGGCAGGCGCCTTGCGGAAAAGCACTGTTGTTATCTATCATCCTTCAACCCCCGGCCGAATTGGCACGGCCCTCTTTACTGACCGTATGGGTGGCTGTCGCTGTGGCAGACGCCATCCAGAAGCTGACCGAGCAGGATGCCATTATCAAATGGCCGAATGATCTACTGCTCCAGGGCCGCAAAGTCTGCGGTATCCTCATCGAATGTCACGGATCGGCTGTCGTCGCCGGCATTGGCCTGAATCTGAATCAACAAACAGAAGATTGGACCAACCTAAATCTGCCTCATGCGATTTCGTTGTATCAAGCCACTCACAGAAGCATCACGATCCGCCAGGCCGCAGAACAGGTTATTGACTGCTTGGACCATTATTACAGCGTGCTGCTGAAAGGTCAAACAGACCTCCTTACCCGCCAGTGGCGCAGGCGGTTGGGGTTACTCGGACGCCCTGTGCAAATCGAACTGGCGGGTGGTAATACCGTGGCGGGAACATTACAGACACTTACTTTTGACAGTGTTATCGTGGCCACATCAGGGGGGGTGCAGTCCTGGCCGCCGGAAAAGATTTTGCACCTCCATCCCTTAGAAGTAGCGTAAAACCTCGGGAATTTCATGGTAAGCTCTTGCAGAAAGGGTGGCTATGCTGGAGAACATCTTCAGAAACAGAATAAGGTGACGGACCGGCGCAGCGGGGCATTCATCACTATGGGCTGGACGGAAGCCGCCACGGTAGCAAGCCTGCCGACCCATTTACTCACCGCATCGCGGGATGAGTTGCGCCATTGGCAATGGCGGCGGCTGCATCAATTGTTGACAACCGTACTGCCCCAAAACCCCTTTTATACTCGCAAGTATGCGGGACTCTCCGCTGATGCCATTCGAGATTGGGCGGATTTCGAGCGATTACCCTTCACCACTAAGGCAGAATTGGCAACCGATCAACAAGAGCATCCCCCCTATGGTAGCAATCTGACATATCCTCTCCAGCAGTACAGCCGGTTGCACCAGACATCAGGGACAAGCACCGGGTATCCCCTGCGTTGGTTGGACACAGCGGAAAGTTGGGCATGGCTGCTCCGCTGCTGGCAATGGAACTATTTACTTCTGGATTTGCGTCCTGAGGATCGGTTGTTTTTTCCCTTCTCCTTCGGGCCGTTCCTGGGATTTTGGACAGCATTTGAAGCCGCTGGGCTTATGGGCCGCTTTTGCCTACCAGGCGGGGGAATGAGCAGTACAGCACGTTTGCGCCTGCTCCAGGAACACGGATGTACCGTAGTGTGCACCACACCTACCTATGCTCTGCATCTCGCCGAAGTCGCAACAGCGGAGGGTATCCCCCTGGCGGATTCTCCTGTGCGCGCTTTGGTAGTGGCGGGAGAACCCGGCGGCGGAATCACCGCCACGCGTCAACGCTTGGAAAGCGCTTGGGGATGCCGTGTCTTTGATCATTATGGCTTGACAGAGATTGGCCCCACCGCGATGGAAGCCGTCGAAACACCAGCCGAGATGCTTCTGCTGGAGACGGAGTACATTATTGAGGTAATCGAAGTGGGCGGGGAACGTCCGGTCCCTCCGGGTCAAGAGGGCGAGTTGGTGATTACCAACTTGGGCCGGTGGGGAAGCCCACTGATCCGTTACCGCACGGGCGATGTTGTTCAAATCACCGACAAAGTAGACAGTTGTGGCCGGACCTGGCGGCGGATCGTCGGTGGTGTTCGAGGCCGCGTCGATGATATGATCCATGTACGCGGGAATAATCTTTATCCGGCCACGTTGGAAGCAATCTTGCGCCGCTTTCCGGAAGTGGCCGAGTATCGTATCGTTGTCGATCAGAGGGGGCCGCTGACGGACCTGAGGATCGAAGTGGAGCCACGCGAATCTGCCGCTGGAGACCTGGCAGCCGCCGTGGCACGGGCCATCCGGGATGAACTGCTCTTTCGGGTCGACGTCGTGGTGGTTCCCCCGCAAAGCCTTCCGCGCTTTGAGATGAAAGCCCGCCGTGTGTGCGTGGTATCTTCCTCGTGCTCAGCCACGCAGTTGAGGAAAGACACTCTCAACTGCCTGTAGGAGTCCGCTATGCTGAAGCCCCTCCATCCTCTACCCCTCGCTCTCTTCAGCCTGTGCGTACCACTGCTGCCGCTGTCCGCAAGGGATTGGGTCCACTGGCGAGGACCGGAACAGAACGGCTTTTCCCGCGAGAAGAATCTGCCCGGCGATTTTGATCCGGCACAGGGAGTTCGAGGGAACGTTCTGTGGAAGCAACCCTATGGCGGGCGTTCAGCCCCTCTCGTATTATCGGGCAAATTATACATCATCCAGGGTACTGGGGAAGGACTCCATGAAGGCGAACAGGTGGTCTGCTTCGACGAAAAAACAGGGAAAAAGCTGTGGGAATACCGGGTCAACGTTTACCACACCGACATTGTCTCGTCACGCTTGGGATGGACTACACTAACAGCCGATCCGGCCAAGCAGTACATTTACGCCCACACCACAGCAGGTGAATTGCTTTGCCTCGATAGCCACGGCAAGTTGGTATGGCGGCGGCAATTGACGGAAGAGTTTGGTCGTGTCACCGGCTATGGCGGCCGAGTTGTCACCCCCATTTTCGATAGCGGTCTTGTCATCGTGGGAATGCCCAATGCCTCATGGGGAGACCAGGCACGTGGGCTTAACCGCTATGTGGCCTTCGATGGAGAGACGGGGCAAGTGGTGTGGTGGTCCACTCTCAGTCCGGATACGCTCTATGGCACTTACTACTCCAGTCCTGTTATCGCTGTCATCAATGGACAGCGTCTGCTGATCACGGGCGGTGCAGACGGCGCATTGCATGCCCTTAAAGTGCGCACCGGCGAAGTCGTTTGGAGCATTCCCTTCGCCAAAGGGGTCATTAACGGTTCCCCTGTAGTCTCTGGCAACCTGGTGATCTGCACGCACGGTGAAGAGAACCCGGAAGGGGCGCCGATCGGCCGGATTATTTGCGTGGATGCCAGTCAGGTGGATCCGCAGACCCGGCGGCCCAAAGTCGTCTGGGATACCTTTCGCCGCCCCTACAAGGCGAACCGCAACCAACCGTTGGCAAACCGCTTTGGCCTGGCATCCGCTGCTCTCGCTGACGGCTTGCTCTACGCTCCGGATGATAGCGGGGAAATTTTCTGCTTCCGCGTCAAGGATGGCGAATTGCTCTGGCGTTATCGCTATGCCACAGAAGTTCGCGGTTCGCCCCTCATTGCCGACGGCAAACTCTACATTTTCGATGTCAAGGGCCGTATGGTCATCCTGACGCTACGGGGCGAACAACGGCCGGACGAGGAGGAAACATTCACCTACCGCTTCCCAGGTCCCGGAGGCACGCTCAACGAAACCAATGGCACACCTATTGCCGTCAACGGTCGCCTCTATTTCACGACACGTACTGATCTCTACTGCATCGGTTACCCCGACGCCAAAGCCGAGTGTGATCCGTACTCACCGCTGCCCCCTGAAACACCCTATCAAGCCGACTCGGTAGCCGGCATGCGATTGTTTCCTGCTGACGTCACCCTCCCTCCCAAGGGGAAGACTCAGTTTCAAGTCGTGTTTTATGATGCTAATGGCCGCACAGTGCCGGCCCCTAACGGGAAAGGGGTGTGGCGACTTCCCTTGCCACCCAAAACTCCTACTGGTGTCCAACCCCCTGCTTTGCAAGGAACTATTGATGAGCATGGAACCCTGATCGTCGGCCCTCAACCTAGCCAACAGGGATATGTGGAATACCAGTTTGGCAATTTCACGGCCCGGGCCCGGGTGCGCGTCGCTCCCCAAATCCCCTATCAACAGGATTTCGAGAAGGTACCGGAAAACGCGGTCCCTGGCGGCTGGGTTAATACAGCGGGGAAATTTTTTGTCAAAAAATTGGCTGACGGCAATCAGGTCCTGGCCAAGGTCAACACGGATTCCCGCCCCCCCATCGCCCGTGCCAACGCCTATATCACCTCGCCGGATGTCAGCAATTACACCATTGAGGCGGACGTCTTAGGGACACTTGTGCGCGAGAAAATGCCAGATGTTGGCATCGTCAATTCCCGTTACACTCTGATCCTTGATGGCAAGATAGACCCTGAGCATGGCCAGCGCACCCTTCGTATTACCTCTTGGGAAGCTCGGCCGCGAATTAACCACGGCATCGCCTTCCATTGGGAACCGAATGTTTGGTACAGCGTCAGACTGACTGTCCAGCAACAACCGGACAAAGCTGTGATTCGTGCCAAGGTGTGGAAGAAAGGCACCCCGGAACCGCAAGCTTGGACAATTAGCTTTGAGGACCCCAACCCCAACCGCCAAGGTGCGGCAGCCCTCTACGGCTATATTTCCAACATCGCCCCTCAACCGGATGGTCCGCCCCTACCGGGATCGGAAATATACTTTGACAACGTTCGAATCACCCCTAACACTACCACCCGGAACTGAAAAACACCCTACCCGACTCTGAAAAGAATAAGCTAATGATTGTGGGTGATGATTAACCCTGAGTTGCACAATCTTGATAGAGAGAAACCCGATGATGCCACACCTGCCTTGGTTTGCCCGGATTGCTTTGTTCGCCACGACCAGCTTCAGCCTTGTAGCGGCCACGGTCGCGATACACCGTTTGAAGGCCACCCCTTCCGATGCAATTCCACTCTCGAGCCGGTTAGAAACTCTTCCGGAACCAGCTCCAGCAGATTCACCATCTGCTCCAGGTGAGTCCCTCAGGCCGGTAAATGTCGGACCCGGCGATCATGTCATGTTCGGTGGTACGATCCATCGCAACATGGTCAACCTTCGGGAGAAAGGAGTACCCGACAACTTTGATCCCGAAGGCCCACGACTGCTTTGGAAAGCCCAATTGGGCAGCCGGGCTTATGGGGGACCAATTGTAGTCAATGGCCGTGTCCTGGTCGGAACCAATAACGAGTCCCCTCGCAATCCTCGCGATACCGACAAAAATGGTGAGCCGGCGGATAAGGGGATTCTCATGTGCTTTGACGCCCAGACCGGCAAATTCCTCTGGCAAGCGGTGCACGACAAACTGCCTAGCGGGCAGGTCAACGACTGGCCAAAGGAAGGTCTCTGTTCAACCCCCGTGGTCGAAGGGGATCGTGTTTACTACGTCTCCAACCGCTGCACCGTTGTGTGTGCAGACCTGCAAGGAATGGCCAACGGCCTGCAAGGCCGACCCCTGCGAGGGATCGACCCCAAAACCGGCAAGCAGATCGACTACGACTCCCCCACGGATGCCGACATTCTCTGGGAATACGACATGATCAAGGAACTAAACGTGTTCCCGCATAACATGTCGGCTTGCTCGCCCCTTCTGGTCGGCGACATTCTCTTTATCGTAACAGCCAACGGAGTCGATGAAGGACACATCAACATCCCCTCCCCTGAAGCTCCCAGTTTCATCGCCTTGGACAAAAAGACGGGGAAGCTCCTCTGGAAAAGCAACGCACCGGGAAAGAATATCATGCATGGTCAATGGTCTAACCCCGTCTATGCCAATATCGATGGCACTCGTCAGGTTATCTTTCCCGGAGGCGATGGCTGGCTATACAGCTTTGTGCCGGAAACTGGCGAACTACTCTGGAAATTCGACTGCAACCCCAAAGACGCCGTCTATGAATTGGGTGGAACAGGCACCCGCAATGATTTCATCGGAACACCTGTCGTTTACAAGAACCGCATCTACATCGGTGTCGGGCAGGACCCGGAACACACGACTGGCATTGCTCATTTCTTCTGCATTGCCCCGAAAAAAGACAGCCGTGGCGATATTTCTAAATACCTGGAAGTTCGCATGAAAGATGCCGAAGGGAAAGAGAAAATTGGCGAAAAACCCAACCCCAACTCTCATGAACTCTGGCGATTCGGCGGTGTTGATGATCGTAAGTGGGCGCCACGGGACTTCCGCTTCGGACGCACTATGTCAACCGCATGTGTCGTTGATGACATCGTTTACATCTCCGAACTCGCCGGCTTCCTCCACTGCCTGGATGCCAACACCGGCAAGCACTACTGGAGTTTCGACACTAAAGCTTCCATTTGGGGTTCTCCCTACTACGTGGATGGCAAAATCCTGCTGGCCAACGATCAAGGAGAATTGTTCATCTTCCGCCACCTCAAGCAGCATGAGGTTTATGACGAAGTCGCAGCAGCCCAAAATCTGACCGATCGCAAAGCAGCCCGTGCGGCCATGTTAGCTGTTCGCAAGCAGGTGAGCGATAAATACTTGCTCGCGAAAATCGAGTTCGACACGCACATCCGTTCCACCCCAGTCGTTGCGAACGGAGTGCTTTATGTGATGACTGAAAAGTCCCTCTACGCGATCAAATGCGGGAACTAAAAGGACCTAACGAGCGATGAATCCTCGACCTGCCACCCAATGCCTAGCCAATGAGTTATCAGACCACACTATAAATGAGACGAGTAATCCACGGCCATCAGTGGGACTTGACACCTAAGTGGCTTGACTCCCAACCGCCTAAGTGTCGCATACCTCTGATCGCCAGATACGCAATTAATCCCTAAATCACCCCCAAAATTGATGGATTCTGCTCGAAGTAGAGAGAGGAGCTATGTTACCCGACACCCCTGGAAAGCCTGCCCCGGTCACGGGCACCACTCTGGAAGAGCGCATCCGCAATGCCCAAGCCCAACTCGACGCCCATGTGCGCGAGATTGTGCGTTGGCATTTCTCCCCAGAAACGGGCACTCCTTTCTGGCTGGAAAAGGCCAAAGCTTTTGATTTTGATCCTCTTAAAGACATTCAGGGTTGGGAAGATATCAAGAAGTTCCCCTTTTTCGAGGATGAATGGCTTCGTGGCGGCCCGGTGGAGCGCTGGATTCCCAAGGGTATGAAAGACCGGGCGTGGTACGTCTTTGAAACGGGTGGCACCACGGGGATTCCGAAAAGCCGGGTTGTGTGCGACGACTTCCGGATTGATTACGAGATGTTTTCGGATACCCTTCCAGAAAAATATTTCCCCAAGGGAGCCAATTGGTTGATGCTGGGTCCCTCCGGACCGCGCCGCCTCCGCTTGGCTGTCGAACATTTGTGCCAGTACCGCGGCGGCATTTGCTTCTGCATCGACTTGGACCCCCGTTGGGTGGTCAAACTCATCAAAAAGGGTTGGATGGAGCACTTACGAGCCTACCAGGACCACTGCATCGATCAAGCTATGACCATCCTCACCGCCGGCCATAACATCCGCTGTATGTTTACGACGCCCAAACTCCTCGATGCGCTCTGCAAGCGTTTGGAAGAACAAGGTACCACCTTGCGGCAAATGGGAGTCACGGGCATCTTCTGCGGCGGTACAGAAATGACTTCCCAATGGATCCGCTTCATGATTGAGGAATATCTGGGACCGGATATCTACATTGCTCCCACTTATGGCAACACCCTTATGGGATTGGCAGCCGCCGATATGCCCACAGCGAAGGACAAATACAAAATCACCTACTACGCCCCGCAGCCTCGGGCCGTAGTCGAAGTAGTGGACTTCAAGGATTACAACAAGCTGGTTCCTTACGGCCAGTCCGGACGAGTTCTTTTGACCACCTTGACCAAGGAGTTCTTCGTCCCACGCTTCCCGGAGCGCGATGAGGGCGAACGTGAGCCTCCCTGTTTCAAGTATCCTTGGGACGGTGTCAGTGGTGTCCGGCCTTTCCACGAAATTGCGGCTCAAACCACAGTAGGCGTGTACTAACAAACCGTCTGAAACAAACGTGGTGTAAGGCTGTTGCGTTGCGGCTGTACGCTACAATACCTGTAACGCTGGCCTGTTCTCTGTCCAACCCAGAGTTGCAACCAGTCGAATGGCAAAAACATAAAGGAATTTGCACGAACCTGCCATCCGTTATCTCAACACCCGGTGAGTTTTTTCTCTCTCACCTTGTATTTCTGAAGGAGACCAAGCCGTGATCCGCATCCCCGTGCTCCGCTGGGGTGAGCCTTACGAAAGCCTGGAAAGCGATAAGGTCGTTCACTTTCTGACCGGAGAAGTGTTGGCGGAAGTAGGCCGGGCCAATGCCGCCATGGTCGAACGAGACATGCGCCATGCCCAACGCGCGCGGGATGTTCTGCGGCAAATTCCCATACAGGACCTGCTCCAAATGGTCAAAAAAGCGGCAGACCTCTACCTCAAAGCCGAATTGCCCATCGGTGATGGCACTCAAACGCCGGAGCAGTTCGTCCGCATGCAGTCCGCTACGACTGGCTTGCCCGAGCATATGTGCCGCTTTAACATGGAAAAAAATCATTTTGTCCTCACCAACATGGACAAAATCCTCGACTCCCTAACTCGCGGCTTGGACCTGAATATCCTCAGCCGAGGTTTTGGCGTCGAGCATCGCGGCGTCCCCGTCAGTTATCAGTGTCAATCCCCTGTCTTAGGACTGGTGCTGCCCTCAAATTCTCCAGGCGTGCACACTCTGTGGCTACCGATCATTCCGCTGCAAGTGGGCTTGGTTCTCAAACCAGGTCCCCAAGAACCATGGACGCCCTATCGCATGTTTGCCGCCTTTACGGCTGCGGGGATTCCCAAGCAGGCTATCTCCATCTATCCCGGCCTTGGAGATATTGGGGCGGCGGTCCTCAATAGCTGCCAAAGAAGCCTAATCTTCGGGAGCAGTGCCACTGTCGAGCAGTACAAGGGCAATCCGCGCGTGCAGGCACATGGCCCCGGTTTTAGCAAAATCCTTCTGGGCGACGACAAGGTTGATCAATGGGAAAAGTATCTCGACCTCATGGTGGATAGCGTTTATGTCAACAGTGGTCGGGGATGCATCAATTGCTCGGGGATTTGGGCTTCACGCCACACCCGTGCCATCGCCGAAGCGATTGCAGCCCGCATCGGACCGGTGCAACCTCTGCCTCCCGATGATCCTCAAGCCGGCTTAGCAGCATTCACGGTTCCGGGCCAGGCAGATGCCGTCAATGCTGACATCGACAATGCCCTCAAGGAACCTGGAGTCACGGACATGACCGGTCCCAAGTATGGACCGCGGCTCGTCAAAAAAGAGCGCTGCGATTATCTCCGTCCTACCGTCATTCATTGTGACCATCCGGACGTAGCCATGGCCAAGAAGGAGTATATGTTCCCCTTCTGTACGGTTGTTCAATGTCCCCAAGAAAAAATGCTGGAAAAAATTGGGCCTACCCTGGTGTGCACTGCGATCACGGAAGACCCGAAATTCCAGCGTGCATTGCTGGATGCCACCCACATCGACCGTTTGAACATTGGCCCCATCCCCACCATCAAACTGAATTGGCTCCAACCGCACGAGGGAAATATCGTGGACTTCCTGTTTCGTGCCCGTGCTTTCCAGTTTGAAGGACCAGTCCATGTATGACCCTAACCGGTAAGACCCCTGCCGTTCCGGATCCACGGAGACCCACGTCATGAGTGCACGCAGCGGCGTAGCCTTGGCAGCGCCGCCCCCCGCTTGGGACAGCATAGCCGGAGAACAGCTCCTTCCTTTCGACTTCCAGCCTCTTAACCGTGTGATTGCTGGACCAGGAGTGTTGCAACGTCTGGACGAAGCGGTTCAGTCGCTTGGAGGCCAGCGCGTTCTATTGGTCACGGATCCAGGGCTGGAACAGGCCGGTCACCCCCAACGTGCCCAAGCCATCCTGGAAGCGGCAGGTTTGAAAGTGGCGTTGTTCGATGGGGTCAAGGAAAACCCAACCGAACGCGAAGTGGAAGCCGGCACAGAGTTTGCTCGTTCCCACCAGATCGATTGCATCGTCGCTGTGGGAGGGGGCAGCGCGATGGACTGTGCCAAAGGGATCAACTTCCTGCTGACCAATGGCGGTCGCATGAGTGATTACAAGGGTTTTGGCAAGGCCAGCCGCCCTATGCTCCCCTCGATCGGCGTTCCTACCACCGCAGGAACTGGCAGCGAAGCCCAGAGCTACGCCCTGATCACCGATGAAAAAACGCATCTGAAGATGGCATGCGGTGATCGCAAGGCTGCTTTCCGAATCGTTCTGCTCGACCCTGAACTAACGCTCACGCAGCCGCAGCAGGTGACCGCTGCCACTGGCATCGACGCAATCGCCCACGCTGTGGAGTCTTTTGTTTGCACGCGGCGGAATGCTTTCTCCCAAATGCTGTCGCGCACGGCTTGGCATTTGCTGTCCCAGCACTTTGAGACCGTCCTGCGGGAACCCCGTCACTTGCCGGCACGCTGGAACATGCTTCTCGGCGCCCATTTAGCTGGCATGGCAATTGAGAACAGCATGTTGGGTATCTGCCATAGTTGCGCCAATCCGTTGACCGCGCATTACGGTATAACCCACGGAGTGGCGATTGGCATCATGCTACCTCACGTGATTCGTTTCAACGGCGAGTGGGTGGAACCGTTGTATGCGGAGCTTTTGGCTCACGAATACGGCGGAAAGCAACGGGCAACGGATCAGCTAGTAGAACGCACCCTTCGCTTCACCCAGGCGGCAGGACTCCCGCAAAGCCTGCGGGATTGTGGTGTGAGCCGGACTATCCTACCTTTGCTTGCGGAGGAGGCGCACCAACAATGGACTGCACGCTTCAACCCCCGACCCGTTACCGAAAACGATTTACTGCGCGTTTACGAAGCGGCTTGGTAAACACCTGGCAACGGCTACTGTCTGCTGCTCTCTTCGTTCTCATTTCCACCCTTTTCTGCGCGTTGACGGCGGTCGCAGATTGGAGCTACTTTCGGGGTAATCCCGCGATGACTGGAGCCGTCGCCCATGCGCTTCCCCATCCCCTGGAGGAACGCTGGCAATTTCGCACGGGGGATGCCATCGAAGGGGCACCCGCGATCGTCGGCCAACAGGTCTTTGTCGCCTCATTGGACAAGCACTTATATGCCCTGGAACTCCCGACAGGCAAGCTGCTCTGGAAAACCCGCTTGGGACCCATGAAGGCTGCTCCGACCGTGCATAAGAACTTGGTTTTCATCGGCGATCTTGAGGGAACCTTTTACTGCCTCGATGCAACCACTGGCAAAATTCGCTGGAAATTTGCGGCTGATGGGGAAATCCACGCGGCAGCCAATATCTACAACGATCACATCATTTTCGGAGCACACGATTCCCAACTCTATTGTCTCAACAGCGAAGGGAAAAAAATCTGGAGCGTGTCGATTGACGGCCCCATTAACGCCGCCGCACCTATTCATGATCACCGGGCTTTTGCGACGGGATGCAGTGATGGGGTCGTCCACATTGTGGATGTGCGAACGGGCAAGGAAATCGGGTCTATTGCATTGGGGGGCGAAACCGTCTCCACTCCCGCCGTCGTTGGCAATCGCCTGATTGTCACTATGATTTCCCATCAGATTGTCGTTGCGGACATCCAAAAGCGGGACAAACTCTGGACTTTCGAGCCACCACGCCGGGCTATGCCGTTTTACTCCTCGCCCGCTGTCGCTCAAAACATCGTGGTGGCAGGCAGTCGTGACCGGAAAGTTTATGCCTTAGACATCACAACGGGCAAAAAGTTGTGGGATTTCGCCACGGAAGGGCATGTTGATGCTTCCCCGGTCATCGCCGCGGATAAAGTCTACGTCGGCTGTCTTTCGCGTGATGGCCATTTTTACGTTTTGGACCTGAAAACTGGGCAGAAACTTCAGGAGATTCTGCTCGATGCCCCAATCACATCCTCGGCTGGAATTGGTTCCGACTGCCTATGCGTGGGAACAGACCGGGGCGTCCTTTATTGCCTAGGCAAAAAGTAACCCGTTCACCGGCATGTTCTAGATTCCGGCAACTCGCTCCTTGCCCGCTTGATCGGAAAGCCGCGCTCTTGACTAGGAAAGCCCCAGCTGTAAACAATACTTCTAGCTTGCGCGCTTAGCTCAGTTGGTTAGAGTGCCACATTGACATTGTGGAGGTCACTGGTTCGAGTCCAGTAGCGCGCACTATCCCGTCACCTTCCTTCCTTGCTAAGGAGAGTTTCTGCGCCCCAATCCCACTCACGCCGTTCATCGGTGTCCAACCCCTATTGCCCCTTTCCGCGACGAACAATTCGATTGCATGAGATGAACCGAGGAAAAACAGGTAGAGTTTTACTCAGACTCTGAACATTCGATTCATGTTTTCGGACACCTCCTTCCTCAGGTGCTTTTCAACTCTGGCCTTCTACGGCCTGCGGAATTGAACACGACGGTGTTGCATAATGCAACAGACAGAATCTGGCGCCCGAAGCAGAAAGGGGGTTACCAAATCGATCTCGTTCACATTTGTCAGGACTTCGATCGATATAAAGTGTTATATTCCAGGATGTTATGTAATTTTAGAAGGAGTGGATTCGATATCCAAGACCCATTTGGCACGCCTCCTGCAATAATCGTTTTCAGCCGGTTGCGAGTCCCGGCTCCCAACGACCAAAATTCCTTTCTCTCAGGCACGAGACTAGCGCGGGTTGCGAGTCCCCGCGCCGAATCTCGTGCCTCACGTCTTTTATGTGGCGCATTTCAAAGTCCATTCCCAGAGCTTTCGGTGACCGAAAAAACTTCGTGTCTATTGACGGTGCATCACGTGAGTCGTGGTCATTGACAGACGCATCACGTGAAAAAGCTAGTATGTTGTTGTGTTGTTCGATGATGCTGGCGCCGAAATGCTGTAGCGCTGGTGGATGCGGGAAATAGCCCACAGGGCAGCATCCCGGACAAGGGGGTCTGCGTCTTGGGCTGCTTGTTGGAGAACCGGCAGCACCGAAGTATCTCCGCGATTGCCCAACACAATAGCAGCATTGCGGCGCAGGCCCCGGCGCTTGGCCCGCCACAGAGCGGTCGAACGGAATCGCTGCCGGAAGGTCGCTTCATCCATCCGTAAAATCGTCACGGGATCCAACCACTCCCACTCCGGATAGTGCACAAAGGGAGATTCACTGGTCTGCGGCTTGCGATTCCAGGGGCAAACTTGCTGACAGATATCGCAGCCAAAAAGCCAATCTCCTATAGACTCGGCCAGTGTCGCAGGTATGGCGGAACGATGTTCGATGGTCAGGTAGCTGATGCAGCGCCGAGCATCTAAGACGTAAGGGGCTGGAAAAGCCTGGGTGGGACAGGCTTGCAGGCAGGCCGTGCAGGTGCCGCAATGCTGCGAGGAAAAGGGGGCATCCGGCTGTAAGGAAAGGTCCGTGAGCAAGGCTGCCAAGAACAGAAAGCTACCGCGACGAGGATGAATCAGAAGGGTATTTTTACCGATCCATCCCAGACCCGCACGCCGAGCAAAGTCGCGCTCCAGAAGGGGGGCCGTATCACAAACCCCCACAGCCTGACATCCCGGCACCTGCTGCCGCAGCCAATCAGCTAGCAAGTTGAGTCTCTGCCAGAGAAAGGGATGATAATCAGGGGCGGCAGCGTAGAAAGCGACCCGACCGGGGAAAGAACCAACTTCGGAGGGCGGGAGCGAACGGTGCAGTGGACGGGGGCCGTAGTCCATCGCCAGCATGACGACAGACCGCACATCTTGGAGAATAGAACGGGGGTGTCGGCGGGCTTCCGCACGAGTATGCAAGTACTGCATTTCCCCCGCGTATCCCTGAGCTAGCCAATGTTGGTAGAAAGCATAAGTGTCCGCTTCGGTTGCTGGTGCAATGCCGCAGAGGGAAAAACCGAGCCGGCGGGCCTCGACTCGCAATCGTTCTTCCAAACGTTCCGGCAGCAGTGGAGGTGTTCGCGTGTTGGCAGGGATATTAGCAGGCACCGTAGCCATGGCTAGTCCGTCATGAACTTCCCCCTATTCATCTTCTCTTCAACCCAGCACTCAGACAAGCGAATCCAGGGGTACCAAAGACCTAGGGGGAATCCCATCAAAAAACTTCTTCCCTCAGTGTTCACGGTTTGACATTTTCCGCAGTGACTTGACAAAATGAGATCGCCAATATCGATGTCATACGCCGCCATTCCACTCAGTTCAGTATCGAGATGAAGTGATGAGGGGCCACCCGGCCTGGCTGATGCTAACGGTTCGGAATGGCCTGAACCGCTCCTTTCAGTTCCGCTTGCAGAAAAGCCACAGGAATCGGTAAATAAGGAACCATGGCCCAATGATGAGGACTGCGCCGGCCGTGGAATCGGTCGGGTGGGACCGAATGAAGGAGCAGGCATGGACTGGGGCATCCCGCCCGGCGGAGTGGTATCGTCGGTGGAAGTAGAGACAACGGTACCGGCGTTGGTATCGTGCGAAGTTAAGGCTTCTCCCGCCGGGACAGCTATCCGTCTGAAGCGGGCAGCAGGGCTGCGTCGCTGCAGCGGTGTGTCGGTCGTAATTGTCAATTACTACCAGTGGAGCAACACTCGGCAATTGTTACGGCAATTGCGGGATTGTTCCGCCTGGTCTCAGGGCCAGGTTCGTGTGGTGGTGGTGGACAACGGCAGCAGTGGAAATGTCTGGATCGACACGGTCGGTGGCATCCGAGTACGGTATGAGAGCCGAAACCTGGGGTTTGCTGCTGGAGTCAACCGAGGAGTGCGGGAACTCGATCGCTGGCGCTGGGGCATCTGGAAGAACGAAGGCCAAATCCAGGAATGGTTCCTTCTGTTGAACCCCGATGTCACTGTGCCTGCTGGTTTTCTGGATGCGGTGCTGGATATGATCGAAAAGCTGGACACTGAGGAACCGCGGGCCGGTGTGGTGGGCTTGCGACTATGCAATCCGGATGGCAGTCTCCAAGGGTCTTGTGGCCGCTTTCCGACGTTCGGAAGCACCCTGCGCGGTTTGCTTCGCCCTCGCGCCTGGCGTAAATGCCAGATGCTGAACACTCAACAGCGGCAAGAAGTCGATTGGGCCACGGGCGGTTGCCTATTGGTACGGCGGGACTGCTTTGAGCAACTAGGCGGCCTGGATGAATCGTTCTTTCTCTACTATGAGGACGTAGATTTCTGCCGTCGTGCCAAAGCAGCAGGCTGGCAGGTCTTTTACGAACCCCGAATAGCCGTGACGCATCACTGGCCGTTGCATGCTCGTTCCGTGCCTGCTCCGTTGCGCCTCATCACTCGCCATGCCCTCATGCAGTTCGCGCGCAAGCACTGGGGACGCTGGTCTAATCTGGGTTTACGCGGCCTGGTCTGGCTTGAGGCATTATGCCGTGAAGGATGGTCCCGGTTGCGCCGCCGCTATCGTGACAGTGCCTGTTATCATCAATTACGCCAATTGGTGGGCGACATGCACCGACAACGCCAGCAGTCCATCCGCCAGCAACTGGCCTTCGCGAGCCGTTACTTGCGAGCCATCGCGGCGGCCCAAGACCGTGTTCCAGCGGAACAAGATCATCTGGACAAGAATCTGTAAGCCCTCTGCATCCCATCCCTATGTCTGCACTAACAGTGATCATTCCTACCCATCGCGGAGGGGCGCTATTATACCGTTGCTTGCAGAGCGTACTCCGGCATGCGCCGTCGGGCACGGAAATTCTCGTAGTCGATGACGCCTCCCCCCAGGAAGCTCTTCAGTCCATCATCCGAGATTTTCCGACCATTCTTCTGTTCCGATTACCCCGCCGGCGAGGTTTCTGTTACGCCGCCAATATCGGAATTGAAGCGGCACACAACCCTATCGTAGAACTGCTCAATGACGATACCGAAGTGGCAGCGGGTTGGGCAGAGGCTGCCTTGGCACACTTCCAGCAATCCGATGTCGTGGCAGTAGCCCCCTTAATCTTACAATACCCGAAACGGAAAGGTGACTCCACCATCCCCTACGCGTACATCGATGCGGCAGGTGATGATTATGATCCCGGCGGTTATGCCTGGAAGCGTGGACATGGCCTGCCGTGGTCCGACCAGCTTCCTCTCCACCTGCGGGTTGCCGGATCGGTTACCTCAGCGTCGGCCTGTGCTGCCTTTTATCGCCGGGAGGCAATTCGCGCCGCTGGTGGATTGGCCCTCTCCTTCAAGGCCTACTTCGAAGATGTTGATCTGGGTTTACGCCTACGCCAACGGGGGGGTGAGATAATCTTCGAGCCGGCTTCCATAGTCTGGCACCACGGCTCGGCCAGTTACGGCCGCTCCCCTTACCGCCCTCTGTTGGAACAGCAATCCTGCAACGAGGAACGTCTCTTCTGGCGGCACTGGCGATATTACGGCGGCTGGCGCCTCCTGCCTCGTCACTTGGCCGTTTTGTTGGGCAAGTTTTGCCGCCGCTGGAGTGAAGGGCGACTCCTCCCTTGGACCTTCGGTCGTTTGCGAGCCTGGGGTGAACTCGTGGTCAAACCATAGGCGCCTCCGATGCGTACCTATGGCTCAACCCGGCGACGTTGCCCCTGCCGCTGTTCGGACGTTGGTATAATGAAAGCAACAGCCGCTTCTTGGTGGACTCCTGGAGGTAGCCAGGCACGCTGGACGCAGAGCTACCCACGCCACCCTAGGTGCCCCCAAAGGAGTTAGTCGCGTGTCATTACCCACAATCCCCGTTGCCCAGAGTCCGGAAAGCAAGTTCCGCGAATATCTGGCTAGCCGGCCCAAACCGCAGCGCTTCACGGAGCAACAGCGCTTGCTCCTGGAGCATATTTTCGCCAAACATAGCCATTTCGACGCGGAACAATTGATCGATGAGCTAAAACGGGCCGGACGACAAGTCAGCCGAGCCACCGTCTATCGTACCCTGCCCAAACTCGTCGATGCGGGTCTACTTCGCAGGATCGAATTGGGAAATCGTACCGTCTATGACCATGACTACGGTTACCCCTTCCATGATCATTTGCTGTGCGAAGAGTGCGGTGCGATGATTGAATTCCAGAGTGAGGCATTGGATGCTGTCTTGCGCGAGGTCTTGAGCCAGCATCAGTTCCGCGCGCGCAACCGGACTCTCGTCATCCGCGGGACTTGTGCCGCTTGTAATTCTGCGAAAGCCGCCAAACGGCGGCTGGTGATGTGATACCAACCCTCCAACTCAAAGGGGTGGATAACCAGAGACTTACTCTTCCATGCGAGTTGCCGCAGTTTGCTGCGAGGGGAAATCTCGTCTCGTCTGGCCATTGCGCTCAGATGATATAGTTCCATGCTTCGGGGTCTGCCCGACTGCCCCGCAATCGTAGCTTGGGCTTTTCCAGGACCACCGTCGTGTCTGGCGGAACACTTTCGGTCAACCAAACGTTCGAGCCGATGATGGAACGCGCCCCAATCACTGTCTGTCCGCCCAAGATCGTAGCATTGGCATAGACGATCACATCATCACACAAAGTCGGATGCCGCTTGTAACTTCCGCGAACGAGTGAGCCATCCTCCCCTTTCGTGAAGCTAAGGGCACCCAGAGTCACACCTTGATAGAGTTTCACGTTCCGTCCGATCTCCGTGGTTTCTCCGATCACCACCCCAGTGCCGTGGTCGATGAAAAACGCCGGACCGATCCGGGCACCAGGGTGAATGTCGATGCCGGTGCGAGAGTGTGCCCACTCCGTCATCATGCGCGGGATGAAGGGGACGCCCAACTGGTGCAATTCGTGAGCTATGCGATAGACAGTAATCGCCTCCAAGCCGGGATAACAGAAGATGATTTCGTGATAACTTCGGGCAGCCGGGTCTCCTCGATATGCCGCCTCCACGTCCTGTTCCAGCACTTTCCGAATAGCGGGTAAACGCCGCAGCAATTCGATGGCTTTCGGTTGCGCCATCTGCTCGCAATCGACATGCGGCGACTCTTCGCATAACTCATGGCGGAGGGCACGAGCAATCTGGACCGTCAGCTTGTCATGCAAAGCATCAATCAAACTGCCGATGTAGTAGCCGACATTCCCTAAGTGCAGATTCTGCCGCCGTCCATATCCGGGGTACAACACCTCAAATAAGTCGGCGATGATTTCCGCCACTCCTTCTCGACTAGGCAACGGCTCATGGGCCAAATGATTCAGGCGGCTACACTCGGTGTAGGTTTCCAAGAGCTGATCTGTAATCTGAGGAAGTTCTTCCCGCAGGCGTAGGTCCGTAGCCATGGAAAACATGTCCCTATTGTGCTAAAACCCATCCCGCCGGCATTTATCCGCTCGCTGCCTGGGGCTGCCAATCCGGGCATTTCATCTTTTCCTACAGACATGCTAGTAAGGACAGGACCCTGATGAAAGCCCAAACAACATTAGGGCAACTGGCGAATATCGAGCGACAACGGTCCTTCCGCCCTAGAAATGACGGCCTCAATACCGCCCCAACGATCTTCAGCCTACGCTCTGAGCACTCAGAGATTCCCTCCTCATTCCTTCGGGAAAGACCACCTCTAGCCTTGATCTCCCCCTCCTTATAGATATGGGAGCAAGCGGCAGGTTCACCCCGGTCACGGATCGTGTCTGGGCAGGGCGTGGGATCATCGGCTTTGCTCCCACGCAAACTGGAACCAGGATCAGGGGTGAGGTAACAGGGAAGTCCGGTGCAAATCCGGCGCAGGGCCGCTGCTGTGATCGGCAAGAACCTGGTGCATCTGATGCCACTGTGACGACATCACGTCATGGGAAGGCTGCCGAGGTTCGCTTGAGCCGAAAGCCAGAAGACCTGCCTGCCGTGATCCCAAGCGACGGCACCCCGGAGCCGGGTCGTCGGCGTCAGTCGGTATTCATTTTCCCCGTGCGGTGCGGGAACTGACCGCCGTATGCCCACTCGATGAATAAGTGCCGTCCAGAATTCGCCCGTGCCGGCGAAGTGGAGGAAGTGCCGTGTCTGGATTGCCTGACCTGACTCCGTTCGCATCGTTCCCCAAAAATTGCACGACGCCCACAGTTCCACCCCACGCCTCCTGGTGCGCTACACTGAGTCAGCCCCGCTTTTGGCTCCTGGCTGCTCTCATCGTCGGAGCCGTTCTGGCACGCTGGATTCCTCACCCTCCCAACTTCACTCCCATCGGGGCATTGGCCCTCTTCGGGGGGGCTTTCTACGCGGATCGCCGTATGGCCTTGGCCCTTCCGCTGTCAGCGCTATTCCTGAGTGATCTCGCCATTGGCTTGCACCTGCTGATGCCGGTGGTCTATGGTAGTTTCGCGTGCAACGTCCTTCTGGGACGCTGGCTGCGCCATCACTGGGGAGTGGGGAATCTGGCGGCCGTCACTCTCCTCGGTTCCATCCAATTCTATCTCACGACCAACTTCGCATGCTGGCTGATGGCTTATCCCCATACGTTCGCTGGCCTGATCGACTGCTACGTCAAAGCCCTTCCATTTTTCCGCAATACCGTAGCGGGTGACGTCACCTTTGTGGTCTTCTTGTTTGGCACGGTGACACTCGCGGAAAGACTCTTCCCCCTGTTCCGCGAAAGGGCCGAACAACCAGCTACTCTTTGACGCCAAGAAGCACCGCCTGCTTCAAACAGGAGCACGAATTAGTCCATCTGTTTTCCAGCCCTATAGCTAGCTCTATGCAGTTTCTGTACTTCGAGGTAGGGTCAGACCTCCCTGGCGACCCTCGCACTCGGTAAAGTAGCCAAAGGTGCTGCTGCGGAGAGTAAGTTGTGCGCATCGTATCCTTGCTACCTAGCGCTACAGAAATCATTTGCCGGCTAGGTCTGGGCGATCAACTGGTAGGTGTTACACACGAATGTGATGAACCGCCGTTTGTCCGCCATCTGCCCCGCGTCACCCGCTCCTTAATCCCCGTGGACGCTAGTAGCCGGCAGATCGATGAGTTGGTGCGCGAAAAGCTACGCACCCAGCGAGCGCTGTATACCCTGGATTGGCCTGTGCTGGAATCCTTACGCCCGGAGCTATTGGTGACCCAGGCTTTGTGCGATGTCTGTGCCGTAGCGGAGGCGGAAGTCCGAGCAGCGGCGTGCACGCTGCCGGGGCAGCCCCCGGTCGTGAATTTGGAGCCGCAATCGCTGGAAGATGTATTTGCCACGTTCCATCAGGTCGCTACTGCTGCTCAAGTCCCGGAACGCGCCGCCGCTGTTGTGAGGGAATTGCGACAGCGAGTCCAAACTGTCGCCCGACGCAGTGAACAGCTAACCTATCGCCCCCGTGTTGTATTACTGGAATGGATCGATCCCCCTTTCTGTTGCGGACACTGGACGCCGGAATTGATCCGTCTGGCAGGCGGGCGCGAAATGATCGGGCGAGAAGGGTCCCCCTCCCGTACCTTGCGGTGGGAAGAGGTCGTAGCCGTAGAGCCAGAAGTGCTAGTGATTGCCTGCTGCGGCTTCGATATCGCTCGTGCTCAAAAGGACCGTCCTATTCTCCAAGCTTACCCCGGTTATGCGCAACTCCCCGCCGTGCGCAACGGCCGCGTGTACTGGATCGACGGCAATGCCTATTTCAGCCGACCTGGTCCCCGACTGGTCGATAGCCTCGAATGGCTCGCTCATCTCCTTCATCCGAATATCCATCCCCCACCGCCGCACGCCGCCGACTCTCCTCCTATCGCCTGTGCTCCGTAATCTCCAGTCACTTCGGAACACTCATCAGACCATCCGCTAATCCTAATCATGCCGCGATGTAACGCCCGGACTACTACACTCACATCATCCCTACCAGACGTGTAGAATCGATGGAATCACGGAAAAAGTGTGGTAAAAACCGTGTTTTTTCCTTGAACCCTTTCCATATCGATTTTAGTTGTAGAGTAAAGTTGTTTCGACGAAATTAGGGCACGAATCCTGCCTTCTCCCCCATGAGTGTGACCGCTATGGATCGCCGCACGTTTCTAACAACTACTCTAACTGGTGGTATTGCTGCCAGCAGTCCGTTCCTCTGGTCTGCATTCTCCGCCTATGCGGATAGGATCGAAGATATCGCCATAGCTCCTCCGCCACGGCCTGCTGAAAAACTTCCGCAACTCCACTCACCACGGGACACTTTGTTTCTGACTTGGCAGGGCGACCCCACCTCTACGATGACAATTCAATGGCTTAGCCGCTCAGAGACCTCCACGGTGATCCGCTACGCTTCACTTGCGAGTGCTGCACAAGAGCAGAGTCTCCCCCACCCTCCAAGTCGGGAAACCGGTGGAGAAACACCACGTGGCATCGCTTGGCAGAAGGCAGTCACTCGCTGCCATTCCTTCGGACGCACTGACCTGAAGGTTCACCGCTGCAAATTGACTCACCTACGTCCTGGTACAGAGTACGTGTTTCAAATTGGCGAGCACCTCGGTCTTTACCGCTTCCGCACGATGCCGGCCAAGGCGAATGACCTGATCTCGTTTGTTAGCGGAGGGGACTGCGGCATCGGACCTGCTGCTATAGCTTCCAATCTGACCGCCGCCCGGCAAGACCCTTATTTCGTGCTCATAGCCGGCGATCTTGGTTATGACAATGGGACGTCTGCTACCACAGCGATATCCTTCATCAAAAATTACAGTAGTCAGATGGTCGATTCTCAGGGCCGCCTGATTCCTTTGATCACATGCATCGGCAATCATGAGGTTCGCGGGGGATACAAAGGGCAGCGGAGCGACGCCACTTATTATCTGCCCCTGTTCGACGGCCTTTACCGTGAGACAACCTACAATGTCCTCGACATCGGAGACTATTTGAGCATTGTGCTGCTCGATAGCGGCCATATTAGTCCAATCCCCGGCGAACAAACCGACTGGCTCGCTTCAGTTCTCAAGGAACGGCAAGACCGCCCCCACCTTTATGTAGCCTATCACGTGCCGGCTTATCCTTCGGTCCGATCTCCCCAAGCCCTGATCGGCTTAGGTACGGGCGAACTGCAACGGCAACATTGGTGTCCCTTGTTTGAACGTTACCGGGTCGATGTAGCCCTAGAACACCACGATCACGTCTTTAAGCGAACTCATCCCCTGACCGATGGCTTGCGCGATCGCTATGGCGTGCCCTATTTGGGGGATGGTTCATGGGGCAAACTCCGCACTCCTGCCTCTCCAGAAAAGCGTCCTTACCTGGCTCGGGTCAGCCGGAATTACCATATCACCTTGCATCGTCTCGAAGGGGAGCAGCGCTTCCACCTCGCCTTGACTGAGAACGGAAAAGTCGCCGATGTTTACATGACTCAAGGCAAACGTCCCGCCAAGCGTGGTTAAGGGACAACGGCGGCTAAGGGACAGTGGATGGCCCCAATTCTAGGCCACCTTGGTTTTCCAGGCTTTCGTGCACAGTGTGCTCATCAGGAATCATACCGAACCCTCACGACTTTGTTTCCTCGTGATAAGGCGATAACGCTTCCGATGACATGTTCGCCGCTGCGTACTCCGGCACCCACCCCCAGACAACAATTGCAACAGAATGTACACTGACACCAGGAGCGGTCCAGTTCCCATCCTGAGCAGTGCAATTTCGAGTGCTAACACCACGATGAGCCAAACCATAACATCCCCGTCCAACTCAGCAGCGACGGAAGCCCCGCCTCAGCAGGTGGTCGAGCGCATGCAAGCAATCGTAGGGGCTGAGAACGTCTTGACCACCTTAGCGGATCGGACGGTGTACGAATGCGACGGCTACACCCTGGCGAAGACACGACCTGACGTCGTGGTCTTTCCTCAGTCCACAGAACAGATCGTGGCGATTGTTCGAGCCTGCCGGGAATTGAACCTTCCCTTCCTGCCCCGGGGCGCGGGCACCAGCCTGGCCGGCGGTTGTGTGCCGGTGGGCGGAGGTGTGCTCATCGCCTTGGCCCGTATGAAACGCATCCTGGAGATCAACATTCGGGATCGCTATGCCGTCGTCGAGCCTGGCGTCGTCAATGTTTGGTTGACCAACGCTCTCAAGCCTTTCGGGTATCATTACGCCCCTGACCCTTCCAGCCAGGGAGCATGTACTATCGGAGGCAATGTGGCGACCAACTCTGGCGGCCCGCACACTCTCAAATACGGAGTTACGGTCAATCACATCCTGGGTGTCGAACTGGTCTTGCCCGATGGGCGAGTCATTACTTGTGGTGGACCTGTTGAAGACACACCTGGTTACGACCTAACAGGTGTCATCGTGGGCAGCGAAGGCACCTTCGGCATCGTGTCGAAAGTTTGGGTCCGATTGACTCCGAATCCACAAGCTTATCGGACATTACTAGGCGTGTTCGACTCGATCGATGATGCCACCAATACCATCAGTGCCATCATCGGAGCGGGGATCATTCCGGCAGCTCTGGAAATGCTCGATCGGACCATGATTCGCGCGGTTGAAGCCGCTTTCCATTTTGGTTTTCCGCTGGATGCGGAAGCAGTGGTCATCATGGAGGTGGACGGTCTGGAAGCTGGTCTCCAAGAAGAAGCCGACCGGATGGAAGCGATCGCCCGCGCTCATCATGCCCGTGAGGTCCGCAAAGCCAGCACAGAAGCAGAACGGGCCTTGCTCTGGAAAGCGCGCAAGCAGGCATTCGGCACCATTGGACGCCTCGGCTACCCCAGCTATTGCACCCAGGACGGCGTTGTTCCTCGGACCCGACTGCCGGAGATCATGCGCTTCATTCTCACCACCGCCCAGAAATATCACCTGGGAATCTGCAATGTCTTCCATGCTGGAGATGGCAACATCCACCCTATTCTCATGTTCGATGAGCGCGATCCGGATCAGGTGCAACGGGTACTCGCTGCCAGTCATGAAATCCTTGCGGAATGTATCCGTTTAGGGGGAAGTGTCACAGGCGAACACGGCATCGGTGTCGAGAAAATCGACTTCATGCCGCTGATGTTCACTCCTGACGATCTGCATTACATGGTCCGCTTGCGCTCAGCTTTTAATCCCCAGAACTGCTGTAGTCCCGGCAAAATGCTGCCAACCGCTGGGGGATGTGCAGAAGGACATACCGTGTTACAGACAAAGCCCGCCCGCCGCGCCGCTGTCTAGATTTTTCCCCTATCTTTGATCAGATTCCGCCTCCATTTATTCTTAGAAAATGGTTGGAGGCCGAGCACCCCACAGGGGTGGTAACACGCGAGCATCAGGACCGCTGTGCCGCTAAAACCACGGGTGGGAAGGGAACACTAGCATCGGATGTGAGCTACTTCCTGAAGCACTGGAAACAATCATTGGAGGTCTGGAAACAACCGTAACAGCGGCAGGACTCGTGCCGGCGGCAAAGGACGCACTACCACCCCCTGGTCATTCCCGGACAGTGGCAACAATTCTGGGCAGGTCAGAGCGAAGCCATCGGCTGTGGTCAGGCGAGCGACCAGGGGGCGATGAGCAGTTCGCGGATCGGCTGGGCATGGCGGCGGTGCCAGCACCACAGCAGCACTGCCATCGCTCAGCTCTACGAGTGTACCGGTCGGGTAAAACGAGAGTTGAGCTAGCAGTGCGACGGCGCGCCCGTCGAGTCGCCCTTGTTCCGCCTCGAGAAGTACATCGGTGAGGGCTTGGCGGCTGTCTTGGACGGTGTCGCCATGCAAGGGTGCACGGCGGGCGGTATAGGCATCGGCGACTGCCAAAAGACGTGCCAGCGCCGGTATCGCTTCCCCATGCCGCCGGTGAGGATAACCGTTTCCATCGGGTCGCTCGTGGTGGGCTGCTACGATCGGCACCAGTGGGGCCAAGTCGGGAGCTGTTTGTGCTAGCAGTTCGGCACTGCGCAAAGGATGGCTTTCCACAGCCTGCTGTTCCTGTTGCGACCACTGCTGGGTAGGTTTGCTGGTCACAGACTCAGGAAGTGTCAACCAGCCAATATCCGCTACCAATGCTGCGGTGAGGACAGGAAGGGGATGCATCCGCCATTCCGTATCATGGAGAATCATCCGAGCGGCCACTTGCGCCATGTGCAAGGCATAGGATGCCACCCGATAACACATTGTTATCAATGGCTGATCGTTTCCTGGCGCTTCGTTGAGGGTTTGGGGCATCCCCATGCCTGTGTTCTGAAAAGGTTCCCAATGGATGGGCTGTCCCTGCTGAGCTTCTGCCAGCAATTCTTCGGCGAGGGCAGCCACCTCTGCCACCATCATCCTTGCCTCTTTCAGGCAGAGGTGATAACACCGGCTCAACCGAAGCAAACGATCTTCATGCTTCCGGACATGGTTCAACGCTATTTCAAATCGCCGCAGGCGATCCTGTAAGCAATGCCGGAGTTGTTCACACACTGAGGTGGAAATAACCCCCTGGTCCAACCATTGTTCCCATTGGGTTAGCAAAGCTCCCGTGTGCTGATGATGTTCCAGCCGAGGATTACTGCTGTGGCGCCAGCGAAGGGTTATGTTATCCGCCTCGCAAGCTTCCCATCTCTGCCGGAGGATCTGACACTGTTCCCGCCAAAACGCTGTCTCGGCTGTTGAAGCTGCACCGGACTGCCTTTCGCATTCATCCGCGAAATGGATCAAGGCATCATCGCACCTCGTTCCTTCTTTCTCTTTTGACTCGTCCGGCAACAACTGTTGGCAACCGTGCGATAAACCGCTAGGCAAGCGGGTTTGCCCGACTAGGAGCCGCCCGTCATCTGCCCCTTCCAAACAAGTGGGACCGGCTTCCATCCGATCCAACTTCTCACGAAAGTGCTCGATGCGCTGCAAGAGTATGCGCAAGTCGCTCATGATGCCGAATTCCTCCAAGCATGCTGCTCCCCATCGGGGAATTCGGCTGGGAAGAGAGCAAAACTTGAAGCAATTTGACACCTTTGACGGACGTGATACCTGAGACAAGTGCTGGGAAATCGATCACGGTGTCATCTGCAATGGCAGAGTTGGGGGAGGAGCAGCAGCCTGCATCACTCGTAACAGAGGTTGGGGATAAACTCCGAAAACCAACGTTGCTGTTGCGAGAACGATCGCCGTCAATGCGGGTAGCACGGCCCAGGTACGAGGCAACGGCCGCAGCGGTTCACGCAGGTAAAGAATACCGATCACCCGCAAATAATACACCGCTGCAACTGCCGCATTGATCGCTGCGATCAAGGCCAGAATCTGATAGAGTCGTCCTTGTTCGGTCGTCGTTGCTGGTGCTGTCAACGCTCCCACAAACAACAGGAACTTGCCCACGAAGCCCGTGGTGAATGGCATCCCGATCAGTCCTAATAAAACGATTGCTAACGCTAATCCCACCACAGGATGGGATCGTCCCATTCCGGCCAAATCATCCATATTGCTAACTGGGCGATCGGGTGTGTCCAAATAGGCCAGCACAGCAAAGGCGCCGAAGGTCATTATCGCATAAGTCACCAGATAAAAGAGCAGAGCCTCCATACCACCCACGAGCGGCGTTACCGGAAGGACCGATCCTGCCGCATCCGGCCACCCAGAAGCAATGACTACCGCAATGAGCATGTAGCCACTGTGGGCGATACTGGAGTAGGCCAGCATTCGGCGGAAATTGTCCTGACGCAGGGCGACGCAGTTGCCCATCGTCATCGTGATGACGGCCAAAATCCACACAATTAGCGGGAGTTGGGTCAGAGAGGGGAAGGGCAAATGCCAGGGATCTAGCGTAAACCAGCCGAAGATACGTCCCAATGCGATGAATCCGACTATCTTGGGCAGTACTGCTACCAGGGCCACCACGCCTGTTGGTCCCGCCTGGTATACATCTGGGGCATAAAAATGGAAGGGTACCACTGTCAGGCGGAAGCTCAATCCTGCCAGCACAAGCACGGCCCCCAATAACGCCAAAGGCATAACCGCATCCGTGTGCAGTTGTGCCAGCGCAGTCACAATGACGGGCAAGCGCAAGCTTCCCACCGCACCATACAAATAGCTGAAGCCAAACAGCAACACGGCGGAGGCTGCCACACTCAGGAGGAAGTACTTAATGGCCGCCTCCTGCGCAGTACCGGTCCTCCGAGGCAGGTAGAGGAGGACGTAGGTTGGAATACTTACCAATTCCAGGGCCAAAAACAACGTCAGCAAATCGTTCGCCCGTCCTACTAGCGATACTCCAGCTAGCAGCGTCAGCAAGCAGCCGTAGTATTCCGCAGCACGTTGGCTTGGTACTTCCGGCCAACTCAATCCAATGAGCACTAGACCTGCCAACAAGGCGATCCATCGGCTGAGACTAGCCAGAGCATCCGCATACACTGGGACCGCTTCCGCAGCAGTGGTCGCCGCTGGCTGGTGCAAGCTGGCGACCAGCATCGAAGTTAGAAGGCCAAGCGCGGTGACAAACCCCCATAACCAGCGGCGGTTATAGGCACAACCCACCAGAAACTGGAGGCAAGCTGTGGCCACCAGCAGCGTTTCCGGAACTACGTGGATGAATACGCTCCGGAGAGTATTCACCCATTGCCCATCACTCAATCCATTCACGATCGTACATCCTCATTCTGTTCAGAGGCGATTTCGAAAGTCTGCATTCATCCGACATAGTGGCAGCTATCTGGACCGATTCGGTAGGTGGAATGTTTTTGTAACTAACACCCCGCGATAGAGCGATGATCAGCATTGCCTTTTTCCCTATTGCCAATTGCTAGGGATTTGTGAGCATCACGGTTCCGGCTCCAAGCGGGAGGGCGGAAAAAGCCCTCCTTTCACTGGCGGCAATGGACCTTTGGGAATTCCGCCTCCTGGCCCCATTGGCGGCATAATCCCTTTGGGCACTCCACCGCCGCCCGCACCCGGGAGCATCATACCTGGAGGCATGTTCGGCGGCGGCTGTCCCTCAAACGGCCTGAGAGGCGGTCCGGGTTCAGGCGGAGGAGGCGGCAGACCCGCCCGCACCCGCGCCTGATCCCCGATGATAGATAGCAAGCGAATGTCCGATCGCATGGTATCTAATAGCCATTGCGGGTATAGACCTAATATCAGGCAGAGGACCGCTGGCACGCCGAAGGCCCACAATTCCCGCCGCTGCACATCGACCAGGGCTTCACCAGCAGTTGGGTCTCGCGGCGGCTCTTTCAACGGCTGGAAGAAAACCTGTTGGAGCATCGTCAGCAAGTACCAGGCACTCAGGAGTATCCCCAACGCTCCCACAATAGCCAGATTTATCCCAACACCCTCCGGATGTCGGGCATGAAACAGTCCCGCCAGAAGCAACATCTCACTGACGAAGTTATTCAGTCCCGGCAATCCCACGGCCGCCAGGATAAGCACAAAAGAGAGCACAGCATAGCGGGGATAGCGCCCCATCAAACCACCATATAGTCCTGTCTGTGTCGTACCATAACGTTCCAGCAGAAAAGCCGAAGCGGCGAACAAGCCTCCGGTTGTCAGACCGTGATTCACCATGTGCAAAACCGCACCACTCAAACCCTCACGATTGAAGGCAAAAAGCCCAATCACTAGCAACCCTAAATGAGAGATGGAACTGTAGGCGAATAACTGCTTGAGATCTTTCTGCTGATAAGCACACAAAGCAGCGTAAACAATCCCCACAGCTCCCAAAGTGCCTACGATCGGTAAACCGTAGTGCAAAGCAGCATCGGGCACCAGCGGCAAGACAATACGGAGCATCCCATAGGTGCCCAGTTTGGCAAGCACTGCTGACAAAACAATCGTCACACCCAGAGGTGCGGCGGCATAAGCACGAGGCTGCCACGTATGGAAGGGCCAAACCGGTACTTTGACCAGAAAACCTGCAAGCAAAACCGCTAGCAACCAAAGCTGCTGCCGCTGAAGCTGCTCCAACAACTCCGGTTGGCCAGCCTGAGCTTGAGCATGCGCCGCCTGGAGGCGATTCTGGATATTTCCCATCAAATCTGGCAAGGAGAACGTCACCGTTCCCTTGGCATCAGGAAACAGAAACACCACTCCGATCAATCCCAACAGGGTCAACAGACTTCCCGCCAAGGTGTAAATGAAAAATGTCCGCGCCGCTTCCCGTCGTTCCGTGCCACTGCCCCAGCGGCCGATGAGGAAAAATGCCGGAATCAACGTCAGCTCGAAGAACAAATAAAACAGGATGACATCAAAGGCCAGCAATGCCCCAATCGTGCCCGCTTGCATAAGGAACAAGAGGGCATAATACACACCGCGCCGCTCGCTAACAGTCTCCCAAGAAGCGAGTATGGCGGGAATCAACATGAAAGAAGACAACACTAGCAGCCACAAATTCAATCCATCAACGCCTAAGAACAACTGCACGCGAGGTCCGGGCCGGTCGTAAGGTCCGGATTGGAATGTGAAGAGATTCCAACGTGTCCGCCCGAATGCTCCTTCCTTGCCGCCGATGTCACCAGGAACATATTCCGGATGGAAACGTACGATTTCCTGAAAGTAGCGGTGCGCGTCTTGTTCCGTCCGATAGTACATGATCGGTACGGTCAGACCTGCCAGCGCAGCGGTTAGACCTAGATGAAGCAGAGCAAACAGTAAGGCGGGCCGGCGCGCATAGCGGCCAAACAGAGGCAGTAACAGGGCGGCCCCCAAAGGGAAGAGTACCAGAAGCAATACGAGAATACGACCAGTGACAACCATGTGTCTGTCCTAATATCCTTGTCCGCATTCTGGGGAATCACCGGGCGAGAGCTACCGTGCCACTCGCAGGATCACGAAAGTCATGAGCACTGCCAGGCCGAGCATCATCCCCACAGCATAAAATTGGAGCAAGCCGTTATGGATCACTCGCAACCACTGGCCGGCCATTCCAGGCAAAGCAGCGATCAGCCGAATCGTTCCCGACCAAGCGTTGTCGCATACTTTGGCCAGAAAAGCCAGTCCCTCGAGAGGCTGAACAATTAGCACATGGTAAACCCTCTCGATGTACAGCTCCCGGCGGGAGAGGCTCATGATTGGCTCTAGTATGGCGGGCAAATGTTGGGGTTCACCGCGATGGTACAACAGTGCCGCAGCTCCGATCCCAATAGCCGCCAACGTGGTGCTGATTAGCGCGATTGTCCAATTGAAGTGGACATGCCATTCTGTTGCTGCACTCCATTGCGCCGCTTGTTGCACTGTGGGTGTAGTAGCGAGGAACTGACTCAAGCTATGAGTGATTGGCTCCAGCAGTATCCCCGCCCCCAAGGCGCCCGCCGCTAGGATGATGAGGGGACCAGTCATCACCAAAGGAGACTCATGAGCATGCCCCTCTGCCTCGGAAGGAACACGTTCCGCGCCCCAGAATGCCAGAAAATAGGCACGGAAACTATAGAACGCTGTCAGCAGAGCTGTGACCAGAGCAATGAGTAACAATAGGTAGTATCCTCCGCTGTAAGGCCCGCCTTGTTCACTGGCAGCGACAACCGTTTCCAGAATCAGGTCCTTGCTCCAGAATCCAGATAACAAAGGTACCCCAGCCAAGGCTGCCGCACCACAAAGGAAACATAGGTGAGTGATGGGCATCAAGCGCCGCAAGCCCCCGAAGGCTCGTAAATCAATGACACCGCCCATAGCATGCATGACGCTTCCGGCGGACAAAAACAGTAAGGCTTTGTAAAAGGCATGGGTGAGTAGATGGAACAAGGCTGCCACAACTGCCAAGGCGGGATGAACTGTTCCCAAGGTTCCAAGGGCTAAAAACATGTAACCCAATTGGCTGACCGTCGAGTAAGCCAGAATCCGTTTCAGATCGGTTTGGGCCAGGGCCAACACGGCGGCGAGCAGAGCTGTGGTGCCTCCAATCCATGCTATGATGATCGGCGCTGTGGAAGACAAAACAAATAAGGGTGCACACCGGGCTACGAGATACACTCCCGCTGTCACCATCGTGGCTGCATGGATCAAGGCGGACACCGGAGTGGGTCCTTCCATAGCATCGGGTAACCAGACGTACAGGGGGAATTGGGCACTTTTCCCGATCGCTCCACACAAGAGGAGCAGGCACACCAGGCTGATCTCTCCTTCTGCCGGGCGATGTTGAGCCAGGTAGTCCAGGATGGCCGATAGGTCCGTGTGCCAACCGCCCAGCTTCCAAAGCCAGAATATCCCCAGGACCAGCCCCACATCTCCGAGTCGAGTCACGAGAAAAGCCTTGCGAGCGGCGGCGGCAGCCGAAGGTTTCGTGAAGTAGTAGCCGATGAGCAAGTAACTGCACAAACCCACCAACTCCCAGAATCCGAGCAAGAGGAACAAGTTATTGGCTAAAACCAAGCCACACATGGCGAAAACAAACAGGCTCATGATGGCGAAGAAACGGGCATAGCCACGTTCGCCAGACATGTAGCCAGTGGAGAAGAGGGCTATCCAAGCGGAAATGAACGTGATCATCGCCAGCATCGTGGCCGAGAGCGGGTCCAAAGCTAGGCTGACGTTCACCTGCAACTGCCCCGCTGCAAACCATGTCCACGCCTGGGAAACGAGCCTGCCCGAAGGTATGCGGTGCCACTGGGCCAGTAAGGTCACCGCCAATAGGGCAGCGCAGGCGCAAGCCACCACCAAGGGCACGTGGGCTAACGTCCGCCCGAACCGACTCGGCGACAATAAAGCTGCCGCTATGGCGGCTGCCAGCGGAAGACTCAGTATCAACCAGACCAAGCTCATCGGCTCAGACACCGGCATGTTCCTCCTTGCGGCTAATGGCCGGTCGCAATCCTGCCGGCGGGAGATGAACGATCTCTTCTTCCTCGGCCGCTGTTGGGGGCGGCAGCGGGTCTGGATCGACTGTTGCTGGCACCCCGGCTTCACGGAGGGATTGCCAAACGGATACATCCATCGAGCGAGCCTGCCGATATAAGGTTAGAAACAAGGCCAAGGCTAACGCTGCCTCCGCCGCCGCCACGGCTACAGCAAAGATGACGAAGACTTGCCCATACATCTGGGCATGCCAGCGGGCAAATGCTGCGAAGTTCAATGCCACACCCTGGAGCATCAGTTCCGCGCACAGGAACATAGTGATCAAATTGCGGCGTGTCAAAAAACCTGTCAGGCCCAGTCCAAACAGGATGGCTCCCACCGCGAGACAATGCCACAGAGTGATCATCCACCTTCTCCCTTGTACCGCTGCGCCACCGCCACTGCACCAACCGTTGCTATGAGCAACAATACTCCAATGGCTTCCACCGCTAACAGGTATTCGCTGTACATCACGTACGCGAGATTGGATACAGTCCGAGCCGGCATTTCCCCATAACCGAGCAGCAGCACCAATTCTCGCCGAAGTGCTTGTATCTCCCGTTCCAGAGTTACTCTCTCGGGCCGTTCTGATAGGAGTTGCCCCTCGATCTGCTTGAACACCTCCCAATTCGTAGCACGTACCCGCCGAGCTTGAGCAATGATTCCTCGCACTTGCGGGTCCGAGCGATACAGTGGCATACTTACCCCCGTTGCGTGTACGGGCAAAAGCAGACGTTCTGAGAGCGTGCCTTCTATGGCCGCCCCCATCTCATCTTCTCGTGCGGCTCCCACCACCTGTACCACCAGGTCCTTGACCGCCTCAAAATGCTCAATCCGCTTCTCACGGTCATGTCGTAGATCTCCCGCGAGCACCTCCCCCGCTTGGTCAAGTCGTCGCAAGGCTTCCTGGAGTTTCTGCCGCTCGGCATTCGTCAGTACGGTCAATAGATCCTTGTGTGCTCTAGCCGTTGTTGCTTCTGGAGCGGTTCCTTCCGATCGACTTTCCTTCCAGTTCCCAGTCTGGCCTTCATCAATTTTGGCCATTCCCCCTTTACGTTCTGTTTTCCATTCTGGAGCAGCCGTAGCAAACGCAGACGCTGACTCATCGCCAGGTGTGGATAGGTGCAACAACCAGAGCACCAAGCCAGCAAAAGCGAAGCCGGCCAAACTACCGAGAAGCGGTTCCCGGCTGCGATCGTTTTCATCCGAAGGTCCTGCGGTCCGTGAAAGCATGAGTACGAACAAGAAGGTGACGATAATCGCGCCAGCATAGACGATAATGGTCACCGCCATCAGAAAAGGAGCAGCTAGAAGCAGGAACAGGCCGCAAACACCCAAAATAGAAAAAGCGAAGGCCATAGCTCCGCGGGCGGGATTGCGTTGAACCACGAGAGTCGCTCCACCCAGCAGAGCAGCCAAGGCAAACAGAACGAACAAGAGACTGCCTACGGCATCTGAGGTTGGACGACCCCATCGCTCGTACAACCAAACTGCCAGGATCACAACTGCTGCCACCCACGCTGTGACACCTCCCGACACGAATCGTCCCCGCGGGCGTGGCAACAACCAACTCGATCCGATGACAGCCAGCACCACCACCAGGGCAACTGGCCCGATCGAGTTCAACATCGTGCTCAGTGAAGATGCTTCCATCGGGACTTCGTGCATTTTTTCACAAGGGATCGCGGATGGTATATCATTTCGCCTGCTAACGGCAGCCCCCCTGCGTACAGCTCTGAAGGAGAAGCGCGGGTGGGTTAGTGAGTTTGGCGAATTGTCCAATCCGGTGCGGGATATTACAGCAGCAAAGCAACCTTCAGGTACAGCCTTCAGGGCCTTCCCTCTTTTTGCTCATTGCGCTGACATTAACCGACGATGGCCCAGGCTCTGTTCCGCTTCCCGAGTCGGGATTTGTCCTGTCGGCGGAGGAAACATCGGAGACTGTGGGGGAATGAACGGTTAGACGTGCTACAGTGGGAGGAGAAGGAGATGACGGCGCTGGAAGAGGGATTGCCGGCTCCGAGGCAGGCCCCAATCGACCAGATCGAGTCCGTATGGGATCGGTGCCTGTTTGCACCGTGTAATCATACACGCTAAGCAGTTTCTCTTTGTCGAAAATCAGCTCTTCGCGGGTGTAGCCGGTCAGATCATATAGGGTGGTCAATTCGATAGCATCGACAGGACAGGCTTCCTCACACATGCCACAATAGATGCAACGCAATTCATCGATGACGAAGGTCTCCGGATACTTTTCCCGTCCATCACTTTGCCATTCCGGCGGTGCTGGAGCGGCCACGATGTCAATGCAATGAGCTGGGCAAGCCGTGGCACACATGTAACAAGCCACGCATTTGACTCGGCCCTTTTCATCGCGATTCAGGCGATGCACCCCGCGATAATTCGGCGGCAATTGCGGTTCCTGCTCCGGGTACTCTTCCGTCACCTTGGGTCCGAACAAATGGCGCACAGTGGTCTTTAACCCTTCCACCACCGCCGGCAAATACAACTGTTCCCACAATCCTAAGGTGGGAGCCTGCACCCAACGTACTTCGTTTTCTGGGATTGGCATGGAAAGTGACTCCTGAATCGAAACGTCATTTCGTGAATCGAACTACGGATTCAGCAATGGGGCATAGCCTAAGGCCTCTCAGGGAATACGTCTCTCATCGACGGCGGTTCCCTCTGGCGGTTCCTTTGCGCGGCTTCATTGAGGACAAGCCTTTACCGCTGGGGTGCAAAGGTGACTCCCGGTGGCAAGCCAGGTGGCAAAGGCACCACTTTCCGCCGTGGCACAGTCACCGAACCCTGCCAGCGGGCCGACAAATATCCTGTTGCTACGAACAGCAGGACAGAGACCACTGTCAAGGTGATCCATGGGAGTTGCCATTGTAGGACCATCATCACGCATGCCAGATTCAACAGCCCTAACGGGACCAGCACCTTCCAGGCCAGATTCATCAACTGATCGAAACGGAAGCGTGGAATCGTCCAGCGGATCACCTGGGCGAACAACACGAGGAACAGCATCTTGCCGCAAATGACAAGGACTTTGACCACAGCCGCCCAAGGCGTCTCGCCCAACAGGCCTTCCAAGCCGAACAAGCTCCATCCCCCCAGAAAGACCACAGTGACCAAAAAACTGCTGATCACCAAATGGATATACTCTGCTAATAGCATCAGCCCCAACTTCATGCTAGAATACTCCGTGTGGTAACCGCCCACCAATTCCTGTTCCGCTTCCGCCAAATCGAAGGGGAGGCGGTTATCCTCGGCATAAAGACTGACTAGAAACAGCAGCATCGCCAGAGGCTGAAAGAAAACAAACCAATACGGTCCCTGCTGCGTCTGGCGAGCAATGATAGTTTCCAGATTCAACGACCCTGCCATGAGGATAACTCCCAACACGGCAAGACCGAGTGGAATCTCGTAGCTGACAATTTGGGCACTGGCCCGCAGGCAACCCAACAATGAGTACTTGCTGTTGGAACTCCACCCGGCGAGGATTACCCCATACACTGCCAGCGACCCCAAAGCAAAGACATATAACAGGCCGATATCCAATCCGGGAGCTAGTACATAGGAAGTGTACTGCTGGTAATCCGCTTGACGGCGCTGAAACTCATCCAGCAACTCGAACGCAGAATGGTCAGCCGTGAAAGGTACCGGTGCTGGTGGCGGCGTGGTGGGGCCAAAAGGGATCACCGCCAACGCCAGCAAAGCGGTGCTGACCGAGACAATAGGGGCCAGTAAGTAAAAAACTTTGTCCACATGAGCTGGGATCACCTCTTCCTTGAGAAACATCTTGGCACCATCCGCGATCGGCTGGAACAATCCTCCGGGTCCAACACGATTTGGCCCTCGGCGATCCTGAATCCATGCGGCAATCTTGCGTTCCGACAAGACCAGATACCCGCCCAGACCCAACGCGCCGGCCATCAAAGCGACAATGATCATCGCGGTTGTCGATGGATCAAACAAAGGCATATGTCACCCATCCTGTTCACACACCATTGAGCAAACTTGGTTCCAACCCTTCAAGAAGGCGGGGAAACGCCCCTAATACCCAAACTTGGTTTTCCCACACACTTCACGAAGGCGGAGGAACAAGCCGATTTCATCCGTACTGCCATTCAGTGCTGATCGACCTTACATTCACGACCAGCGTTCACTACCCCGGCTGGTCTGTATTTGTCACACTGTTGGCAGTTCTACGCGCAGGCCATAGGGTGTCTGCTCTGCCATTCCCAAGTGAGCTAAAGCGGGGATCGCTTGGGCGGCTTCCCGGCGCACCTGGTCTGCTTGAACAAGGCCAGTTCGTCCCAGAAGATCGTGAGCCAATTGCAACTCGCTCCGGCCCTCCAGGGGGGGGCGTACCGCCCGGCGAAAAGTTTGGGCGACTCCAGCATGGTTGATGTAAGTCCCCTCTTTCTCAAAGCTGGTCGTCGCCGGCAGAAGGTAACGAGCGGCTTGGGCCAAGCGAGAGTTGAATAGATCTTGCACCACAAGCAAGGGCGGGGGGGACCACTCGACCGGGAGGGCAGCATCGATCACCGCCGCATCCGGGTATCCTCCTGCAAACCACAGAGCGTCCCATTTCTGTTCGACCACTTCTGAAAACGGGGTCACTCGACCTGTGAAGTGGCGGAGAACTGCTGCCACCCCAACGCGATTGGGGCATTTTTCCGCACGTATGATGAATTTCGCCGGCTCCATGGCTCGACCATGCACATCCTTAGGATAGGCGTCGTCTTCACCAATGATGGGCACCGGCCCCATGGTCAGTTGCACTTGGGGAGCCAGGGACCGCAAGGCAGTTGCCAGTAGAAAGGCCTCCTCCACTGTCAAAAATGGCGAGAGGACGGCGGCTACACGGGCGTGGGAATGTGCCAAGTTTTGCCACTCCCGGCGGAGGTAGGACAAAAGCACTGGCCACTGCAACCAACTGCGACCGTTGCTTCCTTCGATTCCTTCTCCTGCCCGGCGGATCAGACACGCTCGGCGGATACGCTCCGCGGATTGATTGAAGTGATAGCCGTAACGTCCTTCATCACACATAAAATGGCCGTTCACCTCGGGATTGTACCGCGGGCGCAGCCGATAGACGATATCTTTGTTGCAATCCACATAGATACTACAACCTGTACTACAACGGCAGCAGACACTTTCCCGACTCTGCAAATACCACACGCGCTGCTTGTACAAAAAGTCTTTGCTTCCCAAAGCCCCTACAGGACACAGATCTACGACATTGCCAGCCAATTTGTTTTCCAGGGGACGGCCGGGAAAGATATCGATTTCTTCATGATGTCCACGGCGTGTCACACACAGTTCCGCCGTTCCGCTGATCTCCCGGAGAAATCGCACGCACCGCGTACACATGATGCAGCGATCTGTGAACAACGTAATCTTGCTAGAGATATAGGGTTTGTTTGGCGGTGTATTTTTGGCATCCACCATTCGGGAGGTCGAACGCCCGTAACGGAAACTGTAATCTTGCAGCAAGCATTCTCCCGCTTTGTCGCATACAGGGCAATCGAGCGGATGATTGAGCAGGAGTCCCTCCAAGGTGTCGGCTTGGGCTTTTTTAGCCCGGCTGCCGGGCGGCCCGCCTTGCAAATAGGCGCTGTCATAGGGCAAGGCCGGCCAGGAAGGATCCCGCCGTTCATATTCCCCAGTCACAATTACCATCCCGTCTCTGACAGGTGTTTGACAGCCCGGCACCACCTTCGGTTGCATCACCACTTTCCCATCTTTCCACTCTCCGATCTCCACCAGACACATACGGCAAGATGCCACAACCGACAGTGCTTCATGCCAGCAATAATGGGGAATGAAAACACCTGCCCTTTGTGCAGCTTGGATGCAGTTCCATCGTTCAGAACCCAACTCCACTGGCTTGTCATTGACGTAAACAGGCATCGCTACGGTCCCTTGGGAATGATTTACAAGACGCCTCTTCGGACTTTTGGCGATACTCCGATAGTGCTAACGTGTCTGAACCAGACGGCGTTTCAATTCAGATGCCGACACGTTCTCCACGCCACTTGGCCCCGCCACCCAGCCGCCGTGCTGCAAGGCCGCGGTTTCAAATGCCCAGACACTCTCGCGGTTTTTCGCCCCCGTCAAAATAATGGCACCGCTGCGCACCAACTCGGCTGCCTTAGCTTGGGTCTGAACCAAGGCCGCGTACACCTCAGCGGGAGGCGGCAAGCGACCACTCACAGCCGAGGCATTCTCCATATAAATCCATACCTCCTGCATATCCGCTTGTGTCACAGCCGGTCTTACCGACGTCACAGGTCGAACGGCGTCGTTATTGGCCGGAACCGTAGGCAAGGCTGGCGCTACTGGCGGCGAGCCGCCAACTGTCGTGGCTCCGGCTGTTCCGGCTGGTTGTTCCATCCGACCTGTTCCGGTTCCACCGCTTCCCTTGACACGAGCAGGGTTCCTCTCCCGAACATAGCGTGGATCGCCGATCCAATTGGGTTGTTGTTCTTGCCCTTTCGACGAATTGAAAGAGGATGGTCCAGTCCCTGGTTCGGATATGGATAATCGACCCACCTCCTCATCACCACTTCCCTTCCCTGTTTTTGATGTTTCTGCAATCGAGCCGTCCGCAGAAGGGCCGGTCAACCGCACTTTACGCTGGCAGCTCGTCGTACCACACAACAGAACTACCATCATCCATATTCCCACCCGGTACTCCCATCGCAAATGGACTGGAATCATGGCATGCCCTCCTATCAGCGCCGCAGGTAGCGGGCGAGTTCCTCGGGGCTGATGGAGGTCACTCGTCCACCGATCACTGCTAGTCCAGGGCGGATGTCGGCTTCCACTTCGTAGGCCCATACACCGCTGCCGTCGGTGGTACCCGTGAGAATGTAGGACCCCTCCTGAATCGCCTGATACAACTGAGGATAACTTCGCTGCAACTCTTGGAGGATTTGTTCGCGCGTGGGCATTTTGCCGAATGGATCTCGCATCTGCTCGATGAGCAGGCCCAAGTTATGCAATTCATTGCGAGCCTGGGTGCGCCGCGCTGCTTTGCGGACCGCCTGGATGGCACCTCCACCTCCGCCACCAATCACGCCGGGAGTGACAATTCCAACACCTCCTGCCGGGTAAATGAGGCCACCGCCTGGTGTTTCATCCCCTGATCCGGCCTTCTTCGCTGCGGCGTCCTGGGAATCGTTGTGGGCTGAGACCGCAGGCGGCGGTGGAGTGTCGGGAGGCTTCGGTTTGGACTTGTGACAGCCAGCGGACAAAATCAACATCACTCCCAGGACAACTCCCCCCACATTCAACGCCCCTTTCACTCCGGGTTTCATGGCGCCCTCCCGCGACGTTGTTTCCGTCGCTACTGATGCCCTTCCACTTCAATGCGTGGCGACGACCTCCAGCGGACGGACATACCGGCTCACCTTTCCTTCTCGGATCGCTGCCTCGAACTCATCCCGGAACTTGCGGATCGCCGTCTTGACTGGCCAGCCAGCGCCATCCGCCAGGCCACAGATCGTCGTCCCTGGTATGATCCCAATTCTTTCGGCTACATCCAAGAGAATATCCAAGTCTTCTCGCCGGCCGCGGCCCCGACGCAACCGTTCCATGATCTTCAGCATCCATCCCGTCCCTTCCCGACAGGGTGTACATTGACCACAACTCTCATGACTGAAGAACTGACAGACATTGTGCACGACGTCAATCATGCTCGTTTGGTCATCGATGACAGTGACGGCCCCCGTCCCCAATCCCAAGCAACCGGCGCGGCCGGGACCGTTGAAGTCCAAAGGAATGTCGTATTCTGTACCTTCGCCATTCTTCAATGGAAGATCACAGCGTAAAAAACCCATAGAAATACCACCGGGATTAACTGCTTTTGCCTTACGTCCTTTCCACACTCCGCCACCATATCTTTCTACCAGTTCACGTACAGTAACTCCCATAGGCAGTTCCACACACTTAGGTTCATTCACATGACCTGCGAGCGTATAGAGCTTCGGTCCGTAACTACCGAGGTCACGGGGATTCTTGGGATCCGGTGGCACTCCTAGGGAGCGAAACCACTCGACCCCCCGCCGCATGATCTGCGTCACGCAGGCCAGTGTTTCAACGTTGTTGACAATCGTCGGCTTACGAAACGCCCCCTCTACAGCAGGAAATGGCGGCTTGATTCGAGGCCAAGCCCGTTTTCCCTCCAGCGATTCGATCAATCCCGTTTCCTCGCCGCAAATATAAGCCCCTGCACCACGATGCAAGACAATATCCAAACTATATCCACTGTTTAGAATATTTTGACCCAAAAGACCGGATTGGTATAATTCATCTATGGATTCGTGAAGAATCCTGTACGCATCTCCGTATTCATATCTGATGTAGAAAAAAGCAACACGTGCTTGAATTGCATAGCTACTAATTAATACACCTTCCAACACTTGATGTGGATCCTTTTCCATGAGAATGCGATTGTTGTATGTACATGGTTCAGATTCATCAGCGTTGACTGCCAAGTAGACAGGACCGGGATGGTTTTTGGGCAAGAAGGCCCATTTGATACCCGTTGGAAAGCCAGCGCCGCCTCGTCCGCGCAAGCCAGATTCCTTGACTCGGGCTACCACCTCCTCTGGCTTCATCTCGCGCAACACCCGAGCGAATGTCTCGTAACCGCCGTCCTGGCGGTACCCTTCCAATTGTTGGCTTCGAGGCTTGTTGATGCGGGCCAATAATACAGGCTCATAATTCATAGTAGAAACCATAGCTATGACTAACTTTATGATAGAGTATTCCAAATGCACTAATATGGCTACAAATTTTTCAATTCTCTCAATAAATTATTCAATTTTTCTACATTCATGTTCATTACGTGTACATCATTTCGCAAGCAAGCGGGAGCACCATCGCAAGCACCTATACATTCTGCAAATTCCAATGTTACTTGGCCATCCGGGGTTGTTTGGCCGCATCGAATACCCAAGTATTGTTCAGCCTGCTCAATCAGTTCGTAAGCTCCACGTAGCATACATGCCAAGCCCCGACATATCCACAAACGGGTCTTTCCTAATCGCTCTCCTTCACCTTTGAAAAATTCGTAGAAAGTCATCGTGTCATATACTTCGGACGGGTGTAGCTCCAGTAGTTCTGCGATCTCCACTATCGCTTCATGAGGAACATGACGGAGAGCATCATGAACAATATGTAGCGCTGGCAATGTCACAGCCCGCTTGTTCGGATATTTAGGGACATAAGATAGTATCTTGTCTCTCAACTCTTGTGTCAGGATTGTCATATATATCTCCTGCTGGCTATTTCCTATCATCCCACAAGAGTAATGGAAGGCAAAAAACTAACGATCTAACTCTGCAGCAATTATGTTTAAGCTACCCAGGACGGCGGGCACATCTGAGATCAGATGTCCTTCGATTAGGTGGGGGAAAATGGCAAAATGGATGAAAGAGGGCGGCCGGGTCCGAGCACGCCAGGGGCGACCGCTGCCGTCAGCCACAATGTAGAAACCCAGCTCACCATTCGCTGTCTCATTAGCACCATAGACTTCCTCTACCGGTGTCTCCCATCTCCGATTCCACATGAATAACTCAAAATGTTGAATCAATCCTTCAATACTGCGATAAACAGCAGTCTTATCTGGGATTGTCATCTTTTCGTTGACATCTACATTAACCGGACCACTCGGCATGTTCTCAATTGCCGCCTCAATAATATGGAGGGATTCTATCATCTCTTCCATACGCACAAGATAGCGCGCATAACAATCACCTTCCTTAGCACAAATAACTTTGAAAGAACCATTAAGCTCATCATATGCCAGGTATGGTTCGTCTTTGCGTAAATCTCGCACAACTCCAGAAGCACGCGCCACCGGACCAGAACAACTGAAGTTGATAGCCTCTTCTTTCGTGAGCACTCCGATGCCACGGGTGCGATCCAGAAAAATGCGATTGCGGTTCAGCAACCGACTAATGTCAGCGTGAGCCTTAGGGAATGTACGAACAAACTGTCGAACTTGGGCAATCCATTCGTCGCCGACATCCGCGGCCAATCCACCCACACGCGTGAAGCTCGGATGGAAGCGCTGGCCGCTAGCCGTCTCGATAATATTGTAAATCGCCTCACGTTGATTGAATGCATACAGAAAGGCTGTGAGGGCACCAAGATCCAAAGCGGCAGCTCCAATACATAACAAATGATCCGATATCCGCGCCAACTCCGCCAATATTGTCCGAATATACTTGCAGCGGGGAGTAATTTCGATGCCGAGAAGTTTTTCCACTGTATGATGCCAAGCAATTTCATTCGCTACTGGAGATATATAATTCATTCTATCGACAATGGTGATATATTGATTATAATCCAGGTCTTCACCAAGCTTCTCGAATCCAGAATGGAGGTAACCGATATCTGGCACAGCTTTAACGACCGTCTCTCCATCCAAGGTCAGTATTAGGCGTAATGTGGTGTGGGTCGCAGGATGCTGTGGCCCGAAATTGAGAGTGTACAAATACTCGCGATCCGCACCGATTAGGTCTTCATCGGCTGGAGTTATAGCGGTCAATGGCATCGTCGTATTCCCCACTCAGAACTGTCGCTGCTTGGAATCGAAGGTCTGAAGAGCGCGTTTCAACTCTCGGCCCGACTCACGGGTGAAAAGTTGTGCCGTTCTCCATAACCTCGAAGCGGATAGTCCTTGCGCAGCGGATGATCTTCAAATCCATCCGGCATCAGGATCCGACGCAGATCCGGATGCCCAATAAAGCGAATCCCATACATGTCATACACTTCACGTTCCAGCCAATTGGCACCACGCCACAATCCTGTCACAGAGGGCAATTCCGGTTGGGGATCATTGGCATAGGCTTTTACAAACAAACGTTCACCTGTCTGCGTATTTGTCAAACCATAAACAACGGCGTAGCGGTCTTGCGCTTGGGGATAACCCAAATAGTCAATCCCCCCCAACTCGGCGAGCATGTCGAAGCCATACTCTTCTTTCAAACACTGGAGCAACGGAAGCAACACGTGCGGCGCATGGACAGCAGGAAGGATCAATCGGCGATTGTCCCGGAACTGACTGGTGGTAAATACCTCCCCGAAACGGTGTCGCAAGGCATCGAAATTGACAGGCACGGCGGTGGCTCCTGTGATCGTCTCTCCGGAGAATACAAACTAGCGGTGTCTGCCTGCCGGCATGCCTCAGGGGACTGTAGTATCCATTCAGTTCAGTGGCACTCGCAATCGGCTAGCCGTTCGATAGTCTCCCGGAGCTACAATAGTCTTTTCTGCTGCCAACTCGCATGCCAAGGCCGTCGGTCCCTCATAGCTTTCGCGGTGGGTGAACTCCCGGCCATCAATGGTACCTGTTTTTTGAATCTTTTCCTGCAAATCGAGAATGGCTCGAATTAGCTGTTCCGGCCGTGGCGGACAACCCGGAATGTACACATCCACAGGGATAAAGCGATCAATCCCCTGAACCGTCGCATAGGTGTCGAACACTCCTCCCGAACTGGCACAGGCACCCATGCTGATACACCACTTCGGTTCCGGCATTTGCAGCCAGATGCGTTGCATGACTGGGACCATCTTCATCACGACCCGTCCGGCCACGATCATGACATCGCATTGTCGGGGAGAAAACCGCATCGCTTCGCTGCCGAACCGTGCGATGTCATAGCGGCTGCTCGCCGTGGCCATCAATTCGATACCACAACATGCTGTGGCAAATGGCATCGGCCAGAGACTGTGTTTCCGCAATAAACTGGCCAGATAATCGATCCGGCTCACCAGGACATCGGGTAGCCAACTTGTCAGCGCCATGTGAAAGCCCCCTTGCGCCATTCGTAGTAATAGGCCAAAGCCAGCACCGCCAGAAACACTGCCACGGCAGCCAGAGCCGTTGACCCAAACGCCGCGCGCCAGGAAGCCGAGCTTTCCTCTCCGAACGCCACCACGGCCCAGGGATACAAGAACAGCAACTCGACGTCAAAGATCACAAACATGATGGCAACCATGGCATACTTGACGTCGAATTGCAAGCGGGCTGTCCCTACAGGATCCATGCCGGATTCGTAAGGCATCCGCTTGATCCCGGTGGGCTTGCGCGGCTTGAGGGGAAACAAATGCGAGGCCGCTAATGTCCCCGCAGCGAAAAGCAACACCACCACCGCATACAGCAGTATGGGATAGTAAGCCGACAGATCAAATGCCGGTTCCAGGCCTGCCGGTGTCTGCACTGGGATCACCACAACCGTATCCCCTGGTTACCTCGGCTTATCTTTGTGAATCTTTTCACAAGCCCCGGTAAAAAACAACCTCGACCTGATCGAGGCTTCTCCCTGCTTGATCTAGAGACCGCATGATCCGTAGTCAAGACAACTGCATGACTCACCAAACCGCTACTATTTCACCTTCCTGCACCCCTCAGCCCCCCTGTCACGCCTACCGACATTGTGCTGTTGTTCATAGTGTCATAAGTTCATTGTGGATTATAGTCCATTATCCTACTGGAAAGGCCATCGCCATGACTCTCCGCAAGCTTTTCATTGACATGAATGCCTTTTTCGCCAGCATCGAGCAACAGGACGATCCCACCTTGCGGGGCCGGCCCGTCGCCGTCATTCCGACCGATGCCCCCACCACCTGCTGCATCGCGGCCAGTTATGAAGCCAAGCGCTATGGTGTCCGCACGGGCACTCCCGTATGGCAAGCGCGGCAGCTTTGCCCTTCTCTGGTTTTCCGCTTGGCACGCCACCGCCGCTATGTCCTCTTTCATCAGCGTATCCTAGACGCTGTCGAGACGGTGCTTCCCATAGAAAAAGTGCTATCCATCGACGAAATGACTTGCTCTCTCGGTCTCAACGAACGGTCCCCTCAACAGGCACTTGCCCTAGCTAACGCCATCAAGCAGGCCATCCGCACTCGCGTAGGCGAATGTCTGACTTGCTCGATTGGTATCGCCCCCAACACGCTGCTGGCCAAAGTAGCTGCTGACATGCGCAAGCCCCATGGCTTGACTCTGCTCACCGCCGCCGACCTGCCCCATGCCCTACACTCCCTGCAGTTGACGGATTTTCCCGGTATCGGACCGCGCATGCTGCGCCGTTTGCACTCGTTCGGCATTACCTCCGTCCGCCAGCTTTGTGCCGCTCCTCTTGCCACACTGAGTGCCGTCTGGAAAAGCAAAAAAATAGGCGAGCGTTGGCACCGCCTCCTCCACGGGGGTGAGGATGAAGACCTCTCCACGGCCCGCCGGAGTCTGGGCCACTCCCACGTTTTGCCACCGCCCCTGCGCAACGACAGCGACGCTTATGGCGTCCTGACGCGTCTCACCCACAAAGCGGCCGCTCGTCTTCGCAAGGAAGGCTACTGTGCAGGCTGTGTCAGCATCCATCTCACTTTCCTGGACTCAAAACGTCCCGCCAGCCGCCGCCGCTGGAGTTGGGCCTGCCGCATCCCACATGCCCAGGATACTCCCGCCATTCTCCGAGCTGTCAACCAGCTTTGGCAGGCACGCCCCCAAGGATTCGCTCCTTTCCACGTCGGCGTCCTCCTGACGGAGCTGCGATCCGCCGATTGCACGACCCCCTCTCTATTCGATGACAATCGAAGGTCCATTGCCCTCTCCCATACCCTCGACCTGGTCAACACGCAGTGTGGCCCTCACGCCCTTCATTTCGCCTCCATTCACGATCACCGGAACACCGCTCCCACACGCATAGCGTTCACTCAAATTCCATGTTTCGATCGTGCTATCCTCTGATCGTTGGGGAGATTATCGAGCTACCACTACGTGCAACAGAGTCGTAAAAAATTTCATTTTGGGATTGGCAGGTTCCAGTTCGATTTGGCATGTTGTAGCGGAAGTCCCTGACTCCCCCTGATTCCCCCTGACTCCCCCTGACTCCCCCTGATTCTGTAGATTGGTGGGGAGCAGGGCACGGGGCGAATAAGTAAGAGGGAAACGGAAAAGGGGCCAAAGAGATACTACTACACATCAGCCCAGGGGGAGTGCCTATGTTCAGCAAAGCTGGTCAAATCGTGTTAGCGAGTGGGGTTGTGCTGTTAGCTTTGTACGATGCTGGCCCGAAGGTGGTCGGTGAGCCGTGCCTCAAACGCCTTATCGGCAGCGAGGCAGATCCCGTCCCAGTTCTGCCCAATTGTAACACTTCAGGCCTCGTAACGGCACCTTGTGAACCAGCAAAAGAAGGAGTAGCATGTACATTGAGCTACAGAGCATGTGCAAAACCAAATCCAGGAATCAAGTTAACGTTACTATGCGATGCAGAGAATGGAGGATCTGCATGCCAGTCTCCTATGGGAACATGCAAACATAAAAGACAAGATAGGTTAAATTATGAGAATTGCAATCCAGTTATTCCTTAGTAAACAATGCACCTAGCAGTTAGAGGAATATAATATGTATAAACTTATAATTTTGTCGGTATTAACAATTCTAATATCTATAAAAGCTAATATATACCAATATTATGATACATATATTTATTCTAGTGAAAAATCTAATTTTTTAAATATAATATGTGAGCCATTTGAGATTTATAAAAATGCGCACTACTCTGTAGTTACGAAGATGTATTTTGATACACCAAAATGGCCAGAACGCCATGTTCCCACGGCTCACAGTCGATGTACCTTAAACGTAAGGTATCCAAGATATCAGATAAATGAGGAAACAATTGGTCAAAGATATTTTGAAGGGAAAAAGATTAATCTCAAAGAACATGTGGAGATACTAGGAGATGATAAAAAAGTGATCATAAAAAGAACGGAATTTTCTGGTACAGATAAAGAACAAAACACCACATATTCTTCATGGGAACTCAGAAAGAATTTATTGTTAAGCAACTATGCATGTATCTATGGATATATACCTAACTTGTATGAAACGAACTCACTTTGCGAGGTAATATATAAACATATTGACAAAATAATTCAGAATGTCAATATGAAAATTAAGGATATAAACATATTACATAACGACAATTATGGATAATATAAGATAAAACATAATATTGCATAATAATAGATATTTGATAAAAAGTATTAATCGTATTTCAAAGCAGCATCACTGGTATAAGCCTAATACTCCCATATTCATGATGTCATGGAAAGACAATCCTGACTACCCCGAATCCTCCTTAAACTACGAGACGGAGTTGGTTAACTATGATGAATTCAAGATTGTTGATGGAAAATTGACATTTACTAGTATACACAGTAAATTAGAAAGATATCATAATAACGGACAGCGTGTTCTTGAGGAAACTCACTATAAGATAGAAAATATCAGTCTCAATCATAATATCCCCATCAAGATTGATATACCAAATGATACACCTATCTCTATCTTCAGATACGACAAAGATACCGACTCAATGAAAACACTGGAGGGTATTGAGCACATCTGGCGTGATGGGCAAATCGTCAAAAAGGTTCCCCAGGGAGTTCTGGAAAAACTAACGGGTGCTCATTTTGAAGGAGGAAGTCTTTGGAGCCGAGGACTCGTCGTTATCCTCATCTTTCTTGTCCTGACCCTGACCGTCGCTGCTATCCTCTACCGCCGTCGCCGAGGAAATACCTAATGTGCAAGGACCTATGATCATGACTGGCGCCGCTGGTATACATACTCGTGCAATTGCCTTCCAAAGTAAACATATTTTGCCAAGTAAGACCTCTTTTTCTAGCTTCCTTGGCTTCGTAACTGTAACGTTACTGGCAGTCACACCCTCAACAATAGTCAGGGCAGACGACAACTTTTTGACTCAGGCCTCCGGCCCATATTGCGGTCTGTATTGTGTTTATATCACTCTCAACAGCTATAATATTCCTGTAGATTTTGAAAAATTTCTCGATCAGAAATACATATCTTCCTGGGAAGGTAGTACTATGGAGCAACTCAAGCTGCTCGTTGAAGATCATGGGGCTTACGCCATCCCCATGGAGGGTCTATCGATTTCGAGCTTGCGTGCCTCTCAGCATCCGATGATCTTGCACGTCAAACGTCCTGGCCCCGGTAGTCCTTATGCGCATTGGCTGCTGTTCCTAGGCGTCGATGGCAATCACGCTTGGATTGTGGACCCCCCACTCGAAAAACAACGCCTACCACTAGCAGATTTACTGGCTATCTGGGACGGTACTGGCCTGATCATTAGCCCACAACCTTTTTCTCCCACATGGATACGCCTCTGGTCATAGTATGAGGGTAGACGGTAATCGCTATCGTTATCTGGGATGGACAGGGCGTATTCTACCATACATCGAACAAGAGCCGCTCTGGCGTCAGATTGAACAAGCTTTTGCCACCGACCCTTATCCTGACAACTTTTATGGCCATCCTGCCCATCTGCCGATTTTGGCCACAGTCATTCGTGTCTATGTTTGTCCCAGTGATCCCCGCGTTCAACAGGCGGTAACCATGGGGAATTATCAATACGCCTTTACCAGTTATTTAGGTGTGATCGGGCAGGATCATTTGAATCCAGATGGAACTCTTTTTAGCGACTCACAACTATGCTTTGGAGACATTCGAGATGGTTTGAGCAATACGATCTTGGTGGGGGAGCGTCCGCCTTCTTTTGATTTTCGCTTTGGGTGGTGGTATCGCGGATGGGGACAGAACAAAACGGGGTCCGCAGAGATGATCTTAGGGGTCCGGGAGTTGAACGCGTTAGGCATGCGTTACCCTTGTCCACCAGGACCTTACCACTTTCGGGCAGATCAACTCGACAATCCTTGCCATATGTTCCACTTTTGGAGCTTGCACAGCGGGGGAGCTAATTTTACCGCAGCAGACGGGTCGGTACGGTTCCTGCCTTACACGGCAGAGGCTTATTTGCCAGCACTTGCGAGTCGAGCTGGAGCAGAACCCTGGAGCTGGCCGGACTGATCAAAGCCTTTGTCCCACAAGGGTATCACATTAGATTCGAACTGCAATTGTGCATACATTATCAGTAATAATCAACGAGAACAGGAACAAGAACTGATAACTGTCAACGTTCTCTCAAGGAAGGCTGCTGGAGTAATCACGGCTCCTCGTGCAGGGATATTTGCGGGGCGCGGTTGAGTAAGGAAAAATGGAAGCGACGTGAAGTCCATCCCTTGGGGGTGCTAGATGATAGGCAGGCGCCAACGGCGAAGCCGCCCAGCGGCATCCCCACTGAAGGCAGCAGAACGATCAGGGGCAAGGGCAATCGCACGCACCGGTCCGGTGTGGCCAGGGTAACATGCCGCTTCCGTACCTTCATCGGTGCTCCATACACGCACAGTGTCGTCATGTCCCGCACTCAGGAGAACCTTGCCATCATCGCTGAGTACGACATTGAGAACAGGAGGAGTATGTCCCGGAAGATGGATGAAAGTTTTGTCGGGACGGCGCAGGACCAGTTGGTCTCCCGCCAAGGCCACGCGTTTGCGGGCAAAGGCCAGAGCACGCAGAGGACCCGCTTCGATTGCTTTGCTCGCTTTGAGTTGACCTGTCGTGAGGTCCCATTGGCGTAAGGTACCGTCATGTCCTACAGAGAGAAGCGAGTCCACCCCGACAAAGCATAGCCCTGTTACTGGGCCTTCGTGGCCGCGCAAGCAGTAAGTTTGCGGTCCTTTGGGATCGACGGACCAAACCCAGAGGAATCCATCATGTGTTCCAGCGGCGATTGTTGTTGCATCGGGTGAAATAGCCAGCGACAGGACATTATCCGTCGGTCCTCGGAGACGGCGGCGTGCCTGACCACTTTGCAAATCCCAGAGCTGCACTCCGATTTCTTCGGGTGTCAAGCGAATGGCACAGGTGGCGGCCCACCGGCCGTTGGGAGCGATAGCGATCTGTTCCACGACCCCGAAATCACCCTGGAAGGTCTGCCGCGCTGTCAGCGTCACCGAATCCCAGAAAGTCAATGCACCGTCATCTCCGACACTCAGGAGCGTTTTCCGATCCGGGTGGAAGGCCAAGGCCCGGATGGCTCCCTTATGGGCCACCACTTCGGCAAGCAGAGGCGAAACGGCGAAGACCTCCGGTGTCTCTTCTACCTGGACCTTTTCTCCACGCAAGATCCGGTCTAAAGCGGCAGCCAATTCCGCGGGGGTTTGGTACCGGCGGCGTGGTTCTGGGGCCAGCATTTTCCGCACGACCACATCTACGACCGGAGGAACCTCGGGACGTAGGGAGCGTGGCGAGGGCGGACCGCTTAAGGCTTTGCGGACTTTCTCCACTAAGGTGCGACCGGGATAAGGAACTTTCCCTGTGAGAAGGAAATAAAAAGTCGCCCCCAAACTGAAAATATCGGACCGAATATCGGCCTGCTGAGCATCCTCAGCTTGCTCGGGGGAGACATAGTCAGGCGTTCCCAGAAATACCCCCGGTTGAGAGATGCCGGCTTCGGAGTCGGTTCCATCCGGCGCTACCACTCGTGCTAAACCCATGTCCAGAATTTTGACACGGGGTAAGCGTCCCTTCAACTCCGGGGCACCTAGGGGTGCCGGAGTGACCATGAGATTGCTCGGTTTGATGTCCCGGTGGATCAATCCACGCTCGTGGGCATGCTGCAATCCTTCCGCGGCCTGGCGGATGTAATATACCGCGTCGAGCACAGGCACAGGGCCTTGTTGCCGGACCAACCGGAGCAGATCAATCCCCGGCACATACTCCATAGCTAGGTAGGGAAAGGGGCCATCGAGGTCCGCCTGATAGACTGTTACGATGTTGACATGATTAAGCAGAGCAGCGGCTTTGACTTCCAACTCGAAGCGGGCGCGGACGGTAGGCTGGTGCAGCTTGGCGGCATTGATGGCTTTCAGGGCCACGAGGCGATTCATGGCCAATTGCCGCGCTTTGTAAATAACTCCCATCCCACCCCGGTTGATCTCCTCCAAGATTTCAAAGCCGGCGACCACTTGGCCTGGAACCAGTTGGGACGGAACAACCCCAGTGCCTGAAGCCGGCTGCCGGGCCTCTTCAGGGGGTTGGCGAGTACTCTCGTTAGCCATCCGACAGGAGGGACACGCAGCACGCCAGTCTTCCGGCGTCACGGGCCGTGCACCGGGATGTTCCCAGCGATAGCCGCAATAAGGGCACGTCAAGCTAGCAGGAGTGGTCATATCAGCAATATAACCGTGCGGTTACAAACCGTGGTCCGCACTCTGGCTGCGATGCGAGTCCTGCGTGTTCCCAACTCTGCTGGGAAAGCGAACAGCTACCTTGACCCATCCCTCCCCCCATTCGTACCAACGGAGGGAAAAGAGAAGCCCCGAATGTAACGATCACTCCGCGCGGAATACCTTAGTACGCGATTCCCCGCTGAATGGGCCGCTCATTGCGATTTCCACTTCCGCGTCGTCCACTTTCTGCGTGCCGGCAAGGGTGATCTTGCCGCTGAATTCGCCTTTGATTTCCACACCTGTGCGGAGCGAACGCCAAGCTCTCCCTCGCATTTCCATTTCCACATCGATTGTGGGTTCGCCGTCCTCGTTTTTCATCTTACCTCGGATCTTACCTTGGGATTCGATCACGGCGCACTCTTCGCCATCGACCGTCTCCACTTTGACGAACTTCTGTTTCACTTTTCCGCTTACATTGACGATCGCGTTCCCGAAGAGTTTCCGCAGGGCCTCGGCTGGGACTTCCCATTCATGTCCTACCGCCACTTTCTCCGCCGGATACAAATCATCGTCGTTTTCGAGGCCAATCCGATTATCCAACTCCTTCTTTTGTTTTTCGGTCGGTTGGGCGTCCACCAGCCGGTGTTTCCATTTTCCCTTGCCCACCAATTCACTGATAACCGTTTGGCCTTCCAACTCGGTCGGCTGAGTGACTTCCATGCCTCCGCCAAAATCGGACTTGATGATGGCCCGCTCCTTGCGAATATGAGCCTGGGACTTAGTCACTTCACGCCCCTGAACTTCCAGAACTTTCTGCTCTTCTTCGCTGACCATCGTCATCGACATTTTCATCTTCAAAGACTGCCCCATGACTTTCAACGTGGTATCCGCGTCTTTGATTCTCAGGGTGGTGTTGGTCTCTAAAGTTAGGCCTTTGCGGGGAGCGGGACCGCGCAAGTCATAGGTCTTCCCCCCTTGCACTGCTTCAACCCAAGATGCTATCCCCAATAGCAGGACCGCACTACCGCCCAAGGCTAGAAGTGTACGCATGGCTACATCTCCTTTTCGTTCTCGTGCTCCACCGTCTTATCTTGTGAAACACCCAATAACGCTATCATTGTACTTCGTGATCTGCGTGGCAACATTACCCTGCCAGCACTCAACCGCTTCGCAAACCTTGCGCAGTGCTTGAATCCGCGAGAGTTCAGGCAGATGGTGAAAAACGCAGTCACTCAACTAGTGTTTGGCTTTCTGAATCCCTTGCACTACCATCAGATTCCCATTGAACCCACGTAACCGAGAACGAAATGCCAGGTGAACTGATCATCCAACATCGCCCGTCATGTTTTGGGAGCGGTGGTTCTGCTGGGCGGAACGAAGGATTTGAACCATTTCTGCATCGTCCACTGGTTCGAAGTGGACATAGTATTGGCCCACTGCCTGAAAATCCTCCGGAGCGAGGAGATAAACAATCCGGTCACAGTGACGTGCCAAGGCCCGCAGCCGTTCCGGAGGACCTACAGGTACAGCGAGGATCAATTCGCGGGGATGGCGTGCCCGGACAGTTTGCAAAGCGGCCAAGGCGGTGGAACCTGTGGCGACACCATCATCCGTGATGACGACAGAACGCCCCTCCACCTCCGCGGCAGGACGAATCGCCCGAACCAACTTCTGACGCTCAGCAATTTCCTGCAATTGGTACTGCCTCTCTGCTTCTAGGTATTCCTCGATGTCACGGATCAGATGCAGAGCATCGGGGTTGAGGATGATACTGCCATCCTCAGCGATGGCCCCTAGGGCATATTCCGGCTGAAAGGGCGCCCGCAGTTTGCGGGACAGAATAACATCCAGCTCGGCTCCCAAGGCTTGCGCCAGGGCTGCTCCCACGACAACACCCCCGCGAGGAATTGCTAGTACCACAGGACGAACCAATGGCACCGCACGTAACTGCTCGGCCAGCAATTGGCCAGCTTGTCGACGATCTCGAAATCGTTCCCCTTCCCAAATGGACATGGAGGATTCCTCTCTTTAGTTACCCACGAATGGGTCATTTTGACCCACTCCACAGGTCTGACTTGGTCACTCCCGCACATCGCAATTCCACCAACCACTTTCAGATTCAGATTAATTCTGCCCGATCTTTGTTGCGGATGGAACTGGCGGGACAACTCCTCAAGCGCTCACCCTTCAAACTGCCTCCATGTACGATGCCATCTCCATGCACGATGCCATAATTTCCCACGGAACATCCTACAACTTTCGTACCAAAAACCGAGCGCAGAGCATTACTCCATCCCACCGCAGCTCCTTCGCCCAATTGCGTTCGTGGATATACGGGGGGTTACTTGCCGCTAGATTGTTACATAGGGTCTATTGTCAGCTCCTTACAAACTCCGGTATGATCGGTAGTGGATAGAGCAGGCGTTCCGGGTTAGCCCCTCCGGTGTCAATCGTCTTGTTTGTAATGAGGGGTCGTGCGTTGGATACAGCAGGCTCATATACTTTCGGAGGCAGAATCATGTACAGTATCCTAGCAGGAGTTGCGTTGAGTGTCGCGGCGCCCGTTCCTCCTCCCCCGCCTAATGTGACGCCCGCTCCGACTGGCCCAGCGCCGGTGTTGCTGTTCCTCAAGGCTGATGCGAACGGCAAGGTCATGGTCCAGGTAGCACGGGAGGAAAAAGTGGAGGTAGCTCAACCGATAGCCCCTGCCCAACCCGGAGCAGCAGGCCGAGCTGTCATTATCCGCAATCTTCGCCGCCATGAGACTGTCGAGTTGGGCCAAGTCAAGGACCTTACCATCACCACTGTGGATGGCCGCAAAGTTAGCGTCGAGGAAGCCGCTAAACGCCTGGAGAAAGGTGAAACGGTCCTCATCGCTCCCGCGGGCCAACCCATCAGTCCGGCCTACCTCAAAGTATTCAAGGACGACACCCTGATCCTTTCGTCACCCGAACTGATCGGTGCCGGGGGAACGACGATTCCTAACCGTATTCAGCCCAGACCCGTGCAAATTCAACCTGCCGTCCCTCCCGCGGTGCTTCCTGCCCAACCGGGAGGCGTGATCCAAATTCAGATCGGCCCTGCGGTGGAAGCTATTCCGCTGCCAGCAGCCCCAGTTGTACCCGTTGAAAAACTCAAAAAGGCACTCCCCGCGGATCAGGCGGATCGCGAACAGCTACGGAAAGCCCTAGAAAAACTTATAAAGGAACGCGCCGATCAGGTGGATCGCGAACAGCTCGAACAGCTACGGAAAGCCCTGGAAAAACTTATAAAGGAACGCGCCGATCAGGTGGATTCCGATCGGAAGGCCGTACCTCCGCTGCCACCGGCCAAACCCACCGAGAAGGAATCCTCTAGACCCGAAAAGCAAGACAAGTGATGCCGAGTTAGACCGAGGAGGAAATACCCGCTTACCCTTTCAACCGTGAATACTCTGACCAACGCCTCGGCGTTCCGTTGAAACACCGCTGTCACTCTTTCCCGGAGTGGAGCGGTGTTTTGCATTGAGAAAGGTGTGAAGAGCGAACTAGTAAACGCCCCGCCTGGTCACTACTCCTTTCTCAATCCAAGGTTCGAGCCGCCACATGCAAGATTCGGCCATCTGCGAGGATCAGTTCCCAGTGTTGCTGGCGGTACTCCAATTGCCGGGGCTGATAGGCCTGAACCAAAGCTAAGGCCTGTAGTACAATCGGGTCTTCCCATTGCCGCCCAGCCGGAATATCTGGCGGCAGCCGGGGAGTACGTAATACCGCACCCGGCATGCCTCCGCTCGGATACGAGTTCAAAGGAGGCAGAAGTATTCCTTGCTCGTCCACCCAGCGCGGTGGGCCTTGCACCAAAGTCACTTGCAACACAGGAGTGCGAAAGCGGAGATCCACATGGACCTGACGCGGTAACGCGGAGGCAATCGTTACACTTCTGACCTCGGCAACCCACGGATGGGAAGCAAATGCCGCCCGCAAACTCTCCGCCAGATCGGGTGACAGGATAGAAAACCGAGGAGGATATTGTGAAAGATAGCGTACTTCCGCCAGAAAACTGAGCCGATCGGAAGCTGGTGGAGTTGGACAGTCGATAGCATGAAAATCAAACAGGTAGCGTTCTCGTGAGGAAATCTTTTGTTGCAGGGTGGAATGGATTCCCTGAAATCCATGGAATAATCCCAGGATGAGCAAACAGCCTCCCGCAAGGACAATGAGGAAACGAAGCGGACGGCCAGGCGTAGGACGTTTCGCTCCATCAGTTCGTCTTGAGACTCGCAGGCGGTTCATATCACTGTGTTGTGTTCCCCTTCGAAGATGATTCCTTTGGGAAACGCTCATGCTGATTGGATGCGTGGATCGGTTGTTGTCGGAGTCTGGCGCTAGTGCGAAAGCTGTGCAGCGGGACACTACGGTCACCACACATGGAGTTCCTGTTCCAGCAGGACGCCAGTCCGTGCTTTGACCTGGGTCCGTACTATATCGAGCAGCCGCAGAATATCCGCAGCCGTGGTACCGGGGTGGGCGACCACGTAGTTGGAGTTGCGTTCGCTCAGTTCTGCACTGCCGATGCGTGTTTTGGCCAGACCTGCTCGGTCGATGAGAGCGGCTGCGGTGTTTCCCGGAGGATTCCGAAAGAGGCGGACGGCTGCTTGGAAACTCCACGGTTCCTGCGCCTTTCGGAGAATCCAAGCCTTACGCATCCTTTTGAGAATAGCCGAGGTGTTCTCCGGCTCTAGCTCAAAGAGTACGGAAAGAATCACCGGTTCATCGATGTCACTGGAATGTTCGGCAAAGTGGAGATCGTCTCGCTGGCGGTGGTGAATGGTACCGTCCTCGGTCATGACGGTCACTTCACGGACGACCGTCGCGATCTCTCCGGTTCGATCCCCGACGTTGCAGCGAACGCTTCCTCCCACTGTCCCCCGAAGTCCGACGAGGGTTTCTAGTCCCGTGAGGCCAGCGCGGACAGAGGTGGCAATGAGATGCCAGAGCGATCCGCCCCCTCCTGCTCGAAGATATTTCCCCTGCACTTGGACTTCCGTAAACGCCGGAGCTGTTAGGCGAATCACCGCGGCAGCGATCGGATCGTCCCGGACGAGGAGGTTATTTCCGCCCCCCAACATGCGTACGGGGAGTTGGGCTTGCCGGCACGCCAAGAGGACTTGCCGTAATTCCTCCACCGTTCGCGGTTGCACCAGATAATCTGCTGGTCCGCCAATGCGCAAATGGGTGTAAGGAGCCAATGGCTCCCGACACCGCACGATTTCTGGGAACTGTTGGGCTAGGGACATGCCAACCTCCTCCACTTGCCAACCTTGGTGCTACTGTAGCGGCTCCGCTAGCCATTCACCACCCGACCCCTGGAAAATCTCCGATAGACGAAGTGGAGTTGCACCGCATAGACAAAAGAGGACGCTTGCATGAGGCAAGCGTCCTCAGACTCACCATTCCGTGGTTTGCTGGTGGTCCCGGTTTAGCCTACCGTCACAGGCACGGCTTCCGGGGATGACTCCTTGCGACTGATTTCAAAGCCGAGTTTCCGCTGATCTCCTTCGCCGACGACTTTGACCACGATTGTGTCACCGGGATGGAACGTATCCTTGAGCAGTTCCTCGGCCAGCATGTCTTCCAGGTGTTGCTCGATAGCCCGGCGCAACGGACGGGCACCGAATTCGAGGCTGGAACCTTTTTCGATGAGGTAATCGCGTGCATCATCGCGTACCTCTAAGGACAGGTTCTTGGCCTCCAGACGCTTGGCAACCTTCGCCAGCTCCATGTTGACGATCTGCTTGAGGTCGTCCTTGGTCAACTGCCGGAAGACGATAATATCGTCAAGGCGGTTGAGGAATTCCGGACGGAACTCCTTCTCCATGCGGGCGCGGATTTTCTTCTGCATCTCTTGATAGCTGGCTTCCGCGTCTTTCTTGACCCCACGCAGCAGCGGGGCAGAAATATCATCCTGCGCCACGATCAACTCCGCCCCAATGTTGGTGGTCATGATGATGATCGTGTTTTTGAAGTCGATCGTGCGGCCGACGTTATCGGTGAGCCGCCCTTCCTCCATGATCTGTAACAGCATGTTCCAGACATCGGGGTGGGCCTTTTCGATTTCATCAAGCAGGACCACGGAATACGGCTTGCGGCGGATCTTCTCGGTAAGTTGGCCGCCTTCCTCATAGCCGATGTAACCGGGCGGTGCACCGACGAGTCGGCTGACATTATGTTTTTCCATGTACTCGCTCATGTCAAGCTGAACGAGGTTGTTCTCGTCGCCGAACATGAATTTCGCCAGTTGCTTGGCCAAGAGGGTCTTACCCACCCCCGTAGGACCAGCAAAGATGAAGCAGCCGATGGGGCGCTTCGGGTCTTTCAAGCCCGAGCGGCTCTTACGCACGGCCCGGGCGATAGCCTTGATCGCCTCGTCCTGGCTGACAATGGCGGCGTGCAACTCGGCTTCCATGTTCAGCAGCCGCTTGGTCTCATCCTCGCCGACCTTCTTGAGGGGAACGCCAGTCATCTTGGACACCACTTCGGCGACCACCTCCTCATCGACGATGGCTTCCGACTCCTTGGCTTTTTCACGCCATTCCCGTGTCAAACGCTCTTTTTCCTTCTTCAGCTTCTCCGCCTGATCCCGCAGATGGGCAGCCTTTTCGAAATCCTGCTCCATCACGGCGGCCTCTTTTTCGGCGTTGAGTTTTTCAATCTTTTCGTCCAATTCTTTGAGGTCCGGCGGACGGGTCATAGCCCGCAGACGCACTCGCGCCCCGGCCTCGTCGATCACGTCAATGGCCTTGTCCGGCAGGCAGTGGCCTGTGATGTAGCGCTCCGACAATTCCACCGCCGCTTTGAGAGCAGCATCCGTAATCTGCACATGGTGGTGGGATTCGTAACGGTCGCGCAGCCCCTTGAGGATTTCCACCGCTTCCGCCATAGTCGGCGGATTGACAATAATCGATTGGAAGCGGCGGGCTAAAGCCTGGTCCTTCTCGATGTATTTGCGGAACTCATCGAGGGTCGTCGCCCCGATGCATTGAATTTCACCACGCGCCAAGGCAGGTTTGAGTACATTCGAGGCGTCAATGGCTCCTTCAGCTCCACCCGCACCGACCAGCGTGTGCAACTCGTCGATGAACAGAATGACATTTTTGGCCCGGCGCACTTCATTCATGACGGCCTTGATGCGCTCCTCGAATTGGCCGCGATACTTGGTACCTGCAACCATCATGGCCAGGTCTAACACGACAATCCGTTTGTCGCGGAGCAATTCCGGCACGTTACCATCGACGATCATCTGGGCCAGACCCTCGACGATCGCGGTTTTCCCTACGCCTGCTTCACCCAAAAGCACGGGATTGTTTTTCTGCCGCCGGGACAGAATCTGAATGACACGCTCGATCTCGTTGGTGCGGCCAATGACAGGATCGAGCTTGCCCTGGCGAGCCAACTCGGTCAAGTCACGACCGAAGCTATCCAGAGCGGGGGTTTTTGAACGAGTTCGGGCAGCCGCTCCGCGTTCCGAAGCGCCGCCACCACTTCCGATTCCCGGTTCATTTTCGTTTGGCATGTTATGACCCAGCAGATTGAGAACTTCCTCGCGAACATCTTCCAGTTTCAGACCCAAATTCATGAGCACTTGGGCAGCGACACCCTCCTGCTCGCGTAGCAACCCCAGCAGAAGGTGCTCAGTTCCCACATAGTTGTGGCCGAGGTTGCGAGCTTCCTCCAGGGCATAGTCAAGAACTTTCTTGGCACGCGGGGTGTGCGGCAGCCGACCCATGACGACTTGTTCGCCGCCTTGATGGCCGTGCTGCACAATTTTCTCCACCTCCGTGCGGATCTTCCGCAAATCCACGTCCAGGTTTTTCAAGACATTGGCGGCCACACCGGAGCCTTCCTTGACCAGTCCCAACAGGATATGCTCCGTTCCAATGTACTCGTGATTGAAGCGTTGAGCCTCTTGATTGGCCAACTGCATCACCTTGCGTGCTCGATCAGTAAAACGCTCGTACATACCTGCCGCCCTTCCTTTCCCTCAAGGGGATATAAGCTGCAGAACGGGAGGCTAGATACTGGCCTTGCCGTTCCTTTGCCTTCTCAGTTGACTTCTTCCATCCTCCTATTGCTATCCTGGAAGATCGCCTTCCCACTGTATCTATTCATTTGGATAGTTTGCCCTGAGAAACGATTCCCTGCTTTCCAGCTCTTATTTCAGTATGTTATAGGGGTGATTTCCGCCCTTCGCGTTGATTTCCAGACAATCCGTGAATGTTTCATCTCCAGATCGAAGCAACCTGCTCATTTACAACCTGTTGATGACAAAGGTGTTGGAGAAATAACCACTCCAAATATCGTTCCCCTGAGATTCCTCCGATCTCTGGAGCTAGCATATCGGGACACTCATCTGACCCCGATCAAAACCTCTCCCTGCTTCCCACGATTGTCTTTCCATCCCTTCGATAGCTTGTTCCGTTTTTGCTCCCTGGATTTACAACCGCTCCAAGCCAAGATTCCCGCTGGCGGCCAATTCCTGTTGCTAAGCCATTAGGTCCCGTGTGGGTGATAAATCTGCCGCATTCTAGGGCTTTATGGGGGGAAGGATCAATATGGCCGCTAACCTTACCACCCCCCATAGTACCAGTCGCTTACTCTTGAAACAAGAGTTCGGGGTTGTTGCCTAGGGGATCATCATGTCTGCGCCTGCAGCCATAACATTATACACGACACCCGAAGCTACTGACTCATACACAACCTTGGGGAGATATCTGACCAGTTGGGCGGTGTCCTGGTAGATCTCTCTCAAAGCTGGACAGACGGTAGAGACTCCCCCTGCTGTGGGCGCTGGAGAATGTCCCAAATCGTTTGGGCGATGGTGCGGTAGGCTTGGGACACGGGAGAATCCGGATAGCGGCGGACTATCGGCTCACCGCCATCCACGCACTCGGACACTTGTGGATCGATCGGCAATTCCCCAAGAAACGGCACACCAGATTCCAGGGCCAGTTTCATGCCTCCGCCCATGCCGAAAATCGAGGTGCGTCTGCCGGCGCCGTCGACATAGTAGCTCATATTCTCGATGATTCCTAAAATCGGCACACGGACCTCCCGGAACATTTTCACCCCTTTACGGGCATCGATCAGGCTCACTTCTCCGGGTGTGGTCACAATCACTGCACCGGTGAGGGGGGCGGATTGGCTGAGGGTCAACTGAGCGTCCCCTGTGCCGGGGGGCAAGTCCACCACCAGAGCATCCAATTCTCCCCAGTGGATTTGAGCCAGAAAAGCCTGAACGGCTTGGGCCACTTTCGGTCCTCGCCAGATGACAGCTTGTTCCGGGCTGACGAGAAAGCCCATGCTCATGAGTTTGAGGCCATACTTTTCGAGCGGCAAAGGGGTGGTCTGTGGATCAACAGTTCCCAAACCAAACATCAAAGGAACGGAAGGACCGTAGATGTCAGCGTCCAGCAGGCCGGTGCGCAGCCCCATGTGGTGGAGTGCCATAGCCAAATTAGCCGCCACAGTGGACTTTCCCACGCCCCCCTTGCCGCTAGCCACGGCGATACAGTGACGCACGCCGGACAAAGTTGGGGGCCGCGATGGCGAAACAGGTTGGGATGTTGGCAGGCTCATGGACTCTCCGGCGGAGATACCGCATCTGACTTCGAGGACATACTCAGTGGTTGACTCAACTGTCGCAGTCGCTCCAAGGTGTAGATTCCTGTGGCATGCCCGTCGTTCCAAACGATTTGGTAGGCGTAGCGACCCACGGGAGTCATAGATCGAGGTCGGGGCGTGCCGGCTGCCACCTCTTGAGGTGACAAGACGCGAAAGGGATCAGGAGGGCGCTGGCGTTCCTCAATGCACGAAGCACAAGGACAGTTCTCCCGCAACGTCTGCCAGCGCACAAAAGTAGCCACACCGTCGTTCCATTCGATCCGCAAACCGTCTCCCTCGTTCCGTAGTGCCACTGGCCACAATTCCGCCACGATGGAGTTGCCCCCTGCGTTTTTCGCCCTTGCTTCCACCTCACTCAACCTTTGCTACCAGAAATTATAGGAACTGAAGCGATAGGATTTCCCCAACAGAATCTTCGGTCGATACATGGGAGAGAAGAACCAACCAAAACGACACTAGTAAAAATGGGGCACGTTTACACTCGTGCCCCTGATGAGTGATGTCTTGTTTTCCCAAGAGTTAGGCTACAGTTAGCCTTATTGGTCACCGCCTGCGGTCTTCGGCCCGATACACCGGGGACTCGGAGTCACTCAGGCGGTACCCTCATCGCAGCCGGATGGGACATTACTTGTGATTCTTGTGGCAATCGCCGCACAACTTGCCGACAGCACCGATGCCGGCATTGATGCCTTTGCCATCCCCCTTCTCAGCCGCTGCCAAAATGTCACGTGTGATCTTGAGGAATTTTTCCGCTCGCTCTTTCCAGGCCCCCTCGTCTCCCTTGGGAGGCTTGTTCTGGAGGAGATTCTCCACACACGCCACCCAGCTTTTCGCCAACTTGGCGGCTTCATCGTAGTTCTTGCTCTTGACCGCCTCAGTAATCTTGGCCTTGAATCCGCCCTTGCCAAAGCTGGCCTTCATCACATCGCTGATGCTGGCGGCCTTGTTGGCCGAAATGGCCCATCCGTAAGTCGCCAGCACCCCTACCACCCCCATCAGGGCAAACACACTGGACTGCATCAGCTTGCGGAACATAACCCCGTCCTTTCAGCTAACAGGTTCCCCGTCATGCCCTTGGGAGCGACCGTCACTCCCAAGCCATGCCGTGGGTCTGTACGCAACGGTGTCCGCCTTTTCGGCCCACACCCCGCAACCCCCTGAATTGCCAACCGTGGGAGATGGAGGTGCCGGGTTTAAGGTTATTGGAAAAAACCCTGCAGACACCCTTTACTTTCACGCAACGATAGGGAAAAAACTTTGGCAGGACGCAGGCGAGAATAGCCTATCGAAGCCATTACGTCAAGCATCAACGCGAATTTTTTCTTGGCTGCCGAATTTCCCTCTCTCCTCAATCCGACCCATTCCCCGGCGCGGTATGGCTGTCGTTGCCGGATCCGAAAAGGCCTAAATCGGGCGCATGAGTTGGATATCGACTCTAGTACCCGAGGACAGGGTGCAACCAAATTCTCTGGGGGTTCCCTGCCGGGCAGCTCTGCTAGTTTGGGGAAACACCTCGCGGGTTCAGCCCCCACCCCCAGAAAATCTGGTTACACCCAGACAGGCGAGGACGAGTTCGCCTTTACGCTGCGATGCTCTGAGGCGACAATAGCAGTTGTGATGCGCGCCGTCACGGGAGGATGGCGCTGCCAGTGTCCGATCCAGAAGATCAGCGGGGGCATGACGCCTCGGATCACCGGGCGAAGGCGGTGGAGCAGTCCGACTGGTCCATCGACCCCGGCAGGTTCAGTCCCCCCACCTGCGAGCCTCATCACCCCACTATGCCACGTATCGCATCAACCGGAACTGGGCCTCAGGTCCCCCCTACCTGTGATCTTGCCAATCCCTGCATTGTGCAGTCTGACCGGACCATTTTGGTCGAAGTGAATAATCCCCGCTACGCCGCCGCACGGGATGCCCTAGCTCCATTCGCTGAACTGGAAAAAAGCCCGGAACACCTCCACACCTATCGGATCACCAATCTCTCCCTATGGAATGCTGCCGCTGTGGGGCTAACCTCTCAGCAGGTGATTGAGACCCTGCTCCGCTTCACCAAATTTCCGCTGCCCCCCAATCTCCCGGTGGACATCAGCGAAACCATGGCCCGTTATGGGCGGATCCGGTTGGAACGGCTATCAGGTTCGCAATCCGGCCTGGCATTGCGCTTGGTATGCGACCAACCCGCTTTGTTGGCTGAATTGCGGCGGCAGAAGGGCCTACGGGACTATTTGGGCGAGAGTCTCGATGAGCGGAGTTGCCAGGTGGCCGCGGCCCACCGCGGCGTCGTCAAACAGGCCCTGATCACCATTGGTTATCCCGCCGAGGACTTAGCCGGCTATACCGATGGGGCGGACTTACCTCTGGCCTTGCGCGACCGCACCTTGGAAGACCGGCCCTTTGTGGTCCGCGACTACCAGCGCGAGGCGGCTGCTGTCTTCCATGCGGGGGGTCAGGCCCGCGGCGGCTCTGGCGTGATCGTCCTCCCCTGTGGTGCTGGTAAAACCATCGTCGGCCTGGCCGTCATGGCTTTGTTGCAAAAACACACCCTCATCCTGACGACCAGCATCACTGCTGTCAAACAGTGGAAACGGGAATTGCTCGACAAAACCACCCTGACCGCTGAACAGATCAAGGAATACACCGGCGAGAGCAAAGAGATTGGCCCTGTCACCATCGCCACCTATCAGATTCTGACCTATCGGCCGGACAAAACGGAGGAGTTTCCCCACTTTGGCCTCTTTGAGCAAAGAGACTGGGGATTGATTATTTACGACGAGGTACATCTGCTGCCTGCACCGGTGTTCCGCGTGACAGCTCAGATTCAGGCCCGGCGGCGTCTGGGGCTAACAGCCACCCTCATCCGGGAAGATGGACGGGAAGGGGACGTGTTCGCCCTCATTGGTCCCAAACGCTACGATGTACCGTGGCGCGAACTGGAAACCCAGGGATGGATCGCCTCGGCCCAATGCACGGAAATTCGGGTCAATCTCTCGAATGATGCCATCCGACTAGAGTACGCTGTGGCGGAACGGCGGGCCCAGTACCGCATCGCTAGCGAGAATCCCGCCAAGGATGAGGTGGTCGCCGCTCTGCTGCACCGACATGCTCAGCAGCAAGTACTTATCATTGGGCAATACCTCAGCCAACTCCGCCGCCTCGCCCGCCGCTTCCAACTTCCCCTCATCACGGGTTCCACCCCCAACAGCGAGCGCGAGCAACTCTATCTCCGCTTCCGCCAAGGGCAACTCCGCCATCTGATTCTTTCCAAGGTCGGCAATTTCGCCATCGACTTGCCCGATGCGAACGTCCTGATTCAGGTGTCAGGAACCTTTGGCTCGCGCCAGGAGGAAGCCCAGCGGCTGGGGCGCATCCTGCGGCCCAAAAGCGACGGCTCCACCGCCCACTTCTACACCCTTGTCACGCGGGACACCTGCGAACAGGACTTTGCCCACCACCGCCAACTGTTCCTTACGGAGCAAGGATACTCCTATGAAATCCTCGACGCTTCGGAGTTGGTCCCCCTTTGCCGACGGGAGGCGGGCTGATGACACTTTCTTTGGGCATCGCCTAGAGACGGCAACTGGTCGGACAGTAAGTCACCGCTCAGACAGTAAGTTATTGCGAGAAATGGAAATGGAATTGGAGGTTCTGCAGAAGTGGCTAGCTTCAACCCCAGTGCCGCCCAATCAGGACGATAGTTTCCGCAGCCACAGCATCCGTTTGGGACACGCCGGATGCATAAGACAAGACCACGGACGGGAAACCCCCACCGAGGCCGAAAAGCAAGGCAGCAAAGCCAAAACCCTTCCCTTCCTCGAAACCCGCCAAGCACCCAGCGGGAGAACGGCACAGCGTGGGCGGCACACTGATGGACTCCCGGAACCGATATTGAGCTAACACAGTGAAAGGATCATTAGCTTAAGGTGGCGAAGAGGATCGTGAGCTAACCCAGGGAGCGAGGAATACCCGATGAGGAGGCCTTCGGGACGTTTAGCTGTGAAATTGCACCAGCGGGTCTGTGTCCTGATGACGGATAAGGCCGTAACAGCCGAAGAAGTGCTAGCACGGCCGAAACTGGCGGCGGAGATTGTGGGGCGCCTGAGCGAGACGGTGCTTCTCATCCGTCCGGGCCGGTGGGAAGCCGTGGTTGCGGAACTGCGGAAGCTGGGGCATGCTCCGCGGATTGTTCAGCCACCGGCTTCCCCCAAACGATCTGCCCGTGAATAGGACTTCCGCCGGCAGCCTCGAAACGCGGCATCACTACGGTTTGGCATCCTGGACATCCCGTGATCTCAGACCAGCACGACTTGGGAAGGACCCCACCCGTCACACCCCCGGTTCCCTCAAGCTAAACAGACAGGACCATGTCATCACCGGTTTCATGGTTTGACCCCCCCGCTCTATGGTCGCAGCGCTGCCGAGATGCGCTTGAGCACTATCCGGAGGAACAATTGCGCTCCGTAGCGATGCGCTTGACCGGGCGAATGCTGCGGCAGGAACGCACCGCCGTGGCCCAAGCCATCGTCACTGCCCAACTCAATCCACCGCTCATCGATCGCTGCTTGCGCAAAGTTCGCCCGGAAGTGGTCCAGCTCCTGTCCGTCATGGCGTGCTGCCGCAAGCCGGTATGGGAACGCTGGCAACTGCTAGCGATACTTGCTGCCTTGGGAATCCACGACGGACCTGCCATCTTGAAGGAGGCCCTGGAATACGGGTTAGTCTTCCCTTTTGTGCAAGACTGCTCCGCTGGCACGGCATCGGTATCGGTAGCACGAGGTGTACCTGGCGAAGAGACCAGAGCATCTCCGCCTTACAGATCGACCCAAGGTTCCAATCCGCTGGCTTTAGCCTCCCCCCCATCCCAAGCGGTGCAAAGTGGAGAGATCACCCCCTGGCTGGAGGTTATGGGAGGCGCAGTGGCGCACGTGTTCCTGCATCCCGCTGTGGGCGAACGGATACGTTCCCGACCCCTTCCCCTCCCCTGCTTCGCGGGACCGGAGAGCGAGCCTGGCGCGGGTCAGCGCCGGGATGGCTGGGACTGGCCTCTGCGGCTGGCCGCAGTCTGGCAGCGGGTGCGAGACAATCCTGTGCGGCTGACCCAGGAGGGAGAGTTTTACAAAAAAGATATTCAGCGATTGCATCACGATCCCGTCTTCGAGGAGGGCTGGGAAGGGGGAATCACCCCCTCGGATGCGGGCATTCTCGCCCTAAGCATGGCAGTGGCGACCGGGCTGCTGGAACGGCACGGCGATAGTTTGCGAGCCGCCCCTTTCCCCCCGTGCTGGCGCACATCGCTGCCGCGTTTGCTGGTGGAATTATTCCCTCACCTCGTGAGTGTGGAGCGGTGGGACCCCTTATTGGGCCGGCGCCCGCAGATAGCCAGCGAAGCAGGCATCACCCCCAGCGCGGGTTGGCTGATCCTGTTGTTGCTGGCTGCTGCACCCGAAAACGCTTGGATCGACCCGGCTGACTTGGCTGCCTGGTTGTGGAACCATCATCCCCATTGGGCTGGTGTCCTTCCTCCCGCAGAAGCCCAGGAAGGAGGCCGAGGGTGGGTGGAACGCTGGTTGCATGCGATTCCTTTGCCCCTTCAGATGGTGGAAGTCTGGAACGAGCGGGTTCGTCTGACCCCCCTGGGCCGGTGGTATTTTCAAGGAGCCGGTGAAAGCGAACTGCCCATCCAGTCTGCGTTTCCCCAAACGCTGCTGGTGCAACCCAATGCCGAAATCATCGCTTACCGGCAGGGGTTATGCCCCTCCTTGGTGGCGGACTTATCCGTGCTGGCCTGGTGGAAGCGGATCGGACCAGCGTGCGTGTTGGAATTGCAGGAATCGTCCCTTCATTTGGCCCTGGAGGGGGAATGGACCCTGCCCCAGATCCTCCAGACGTTGCAACGCCACGCCAGCCATCCCCTGCCTGCTACCGTGCTCGACCTGCTGGAACGTTGGGGCAGCAAGCGGGAACGATTGGCAATTTTTCCCTCCGCCGTGATCGTCGAATTCGCCTCTTCCGCGGATGTCGAGCTGGCTTTGGCCCAGGGCTGGATTCGCTGGCGTCTGGGCGAGCGCTTCGGAATGACCGCCGATGGATCGGAACCGGACTTGCGGCACTTCCGCCTGTTGGCCAATCGGAACTATGAAACCCCGCCCCAACCGTGCCTGCGCCAAGCCGAGGACGGATTGACGCTCGAAGTCGATCCGATTCAGGCGGATCTGTTTGTGGACCTGGAAGTCGGACGCATCGCGGAACTCTGTGCCCCCTCCGAGCCGTCGGAACCGCGGCGTTACCGGATCACAGCGGAACGCCTGCGCCAGGCTGTCGAAACATCCTCACTCGAAGCTATCGACACCTGGCTGATCGCACGCAGTGGTGCACCCTTGTCTCCAGCCGCTCGATTGCTGGTGCTGGGACCGCACTGGCCGCCGCTGCGTGCGGAACGGTTGCTGGTCATTCGCCTTCCTGCACCGGAAGCCGCCGATGGCCTCCTTCAGTGGCCTGCCACCCGCCATCTCATTGCCGAACGACTGGGGCCGACCACACTGGCCATTGCACCGGAACATCTCCCACCGCTGCGCTTGGCTCTCCAGGAGGCTGGCTTGACATTGCTGGAGGACCTTTCCGCTGCCCCGGCCGCGCTACCGCCGACATCCCCGCAGCCACCTTCTCCTGAATCCTGAAGGACCTGCCCACGTCCACCTTGTTACCACACCTCCATTTTTCTGTTGGCCTGCCTTCGCCGCCCTTCTCTTATCCTCGATCACCCCTCTGCACCTTCAGGGAAAAGACTCCGTCACTCAGCACTCCAGATCGTGCAGCGTGCCCAATCGTGGGGCGTCCTTGGGGAAAGTGCAACGGGTGTTCACCGGTAATTGCCATTTGTCCGCCATTGCCAACAATACCTCCAGGAAGGCGATGACTACCAGGGTGCCGCCATCCAACCCAACCGCCAGCCCAGCGCAGCTCAAAGGGGAATTTTGGCAACAGCGAGCGGCTGGCAGGCGCGCAGGAAACGGGGTGCGACCATGCCCAACAGCTTTCAGACGCAAACCACTCTGAGTGTGGGGTCCCGGCAATACACCATCCACAGTTTGCCATTACTGGAAAAGGTGTTTCCCCGCATCCGGCGGTTGCCCTTTTCCCTGAAGATTCTGTTGGAGAATCTGCTGCGCAATGAGAACGGCCTAGCCGTTCGGGCCGAGGATATTGAGGCGCTGGCCAATTGGGAAGCGTCCGCGGAGCCGACCCGCGAGATCAGCTTCATGCCGGCGCGGGTCCTGATGCAGGACTTCACGGGTGTGCCCTGCGTGGTCGATCTGGCCGCTATGCGCGACGCTATGCGAGCATTGGGCGGCGACCCCTCTCGCATCAATCCCCTCGTCCCGGTGGAATTGGTCATCGATCACTCCGTGCAAGTGGACAAGTTCGGGACGGCCGATGCCTTCCGACAAAATGTCGAGCTGGAATACGAGCGGAATCGGGAGCGGTATTTGTTCCTCCGTTGGGGCCAACAGGCATTCCGCAATTTTGCGGTGGTCCCTCCGGGAACCGGCATCTGCCATCAGGTGAATCTGGAGTTTCTGGCTCGCGGCGTGTTCGTGGACCCTCAAGGCCAGGCCTACTTCGACACGCTGGTGGGAACCGACAGCCATACGACCATGATCAACGGTCTGGGCGTGCTGGGCTGGGGCGTTGGGGGAATCGAAGCGGAAGCGGCAATGCTCGGCCAGCCGGTCGCCATGCTGATCCCGCAAGTGGTGGGCTTCCGGCTATCGGGCCGCTTGCCGGAAGGAGCGACAGCGACGGATCTAGTCCTGACCGTCACCCAGATGCTGCGGAAGAAAGGGGTGGTGGGCAAGTTCGTGGAGTTTTTCGGTCCCGGCGTGTCGCAGCTATCCCTGGCCGATCGGGCCACCATTGCCAACATGGCTCCTGAGTATGGAGCAACGTGCGGCCTATTTCCCATCGATGCGGAAACCTTGCGTTACTTGCGGCAGACCGGCCGCCCCGCGGAAACGGTGGCGCTGGTCGAAGCCTACGCTCGTGCCCAGGGTGTCTTCCATGATGCCTCCAGCCCGCCCGCTGATTACAGCGACGTGCTGGAGCTGGACCTGGCCACTGTTGAGCCTTCCCTGGCTGGGCCGAGCCGGCCCCAGGATCGGGTGCGTTTGCGGGAGGTACCTCAATCGTTCCGGGAAGCTCTGCCGAAGCTGACGGCCAGCAGTGGTGGGAAAAGCGATCCCAAGGCCTTGAGCGTGCTATGGAATGAGAGCGGAGACCCCACGGCCTCGGATACCGTCAACGGCCCCGCTCCTGCTCGCACCCAACCCGTGGGCGAAGCAGTGCACCAGATTCGCCACGGCTCGGTTGTCATTGCCGCGATCACCAGTTGCACGAACACTTCCAACCCGTCGGTCATGCTCGGCGCCGGCCTGCTCGCCCAAAAGGCGGTCGCACGGGGTCTGAAAGTTCCGCCGTGGGTGAAGACCAGTTTGGCTCCCGGCTCGCAGGTGGTGACGGAGTATCTGCGTGCCGCCGGCGTCTTGCCCGCTTTGGAGCAGTTGCGCTTCCATCTGGTGGGCTATGGCTGCACTACTTGTATCGGTAACAGCGGTCCGCTGCCAGAGGAAGTTTCGCGTGAAATCAACGATCGTCGGCTGGTAGTTGCCGCTGTCCTGTCCGGCAATCGGAACTTTGAAGGCCGGGTGCATCCCGAAGTGCGGGCCAATTATTTGGCTTCTCCACCGCTCGTCGTTGCTTACGCCCTAGCCGGACGCATCGACATCGACTGGGAGCGCGAACCCGTGGGTACCGATTCCCAAGGCCAACCGGTATATCTCAAGGACCTCTGGCCCAGCCATGAGGAAATCCAAGCAGCCATCGACCGCTGCGTGCGGGAAGAGTCCTTCCGGCGTATCTACGCTTCCGTTTACGAGGGGGATGAACATTGGCGGAGCTTGCAAGTGTCCGGCGGGGAATTGTATCTGTGGGATGCATCCTCCACCTACATTGCAAAACCACCGTACTTTGAGGGGATGCAGTTGACTCCGCCGCCGCTGGCCGACATCCACGGCGCGCGGGTCCTGGCCCTGCTCGGCGACAGCATAACCACCGATCACATCAGTCCTGCCGGAAGCATCAAGAAAGATTCCCCCGCTGGGCAATACCTCATCCGCCGGGGTGTTGAACCGAAGGACTTCAATTCCTACGGCGCTCGGCGTGGCCACCACGAAGTGATGATGCGCGGCACCTTCGCCAACATCCGCCTCAAAAATCTCCTGGTCCCTGGTGTGGAAGGAGGTGTGACCCGCCATTTCCCTGACGGGACCGTCCAAAGCATCTACGACGCTGCTATGACGTACCAAAAGGAAGGGGTTCCCCTCATCGTCATCGCTGGGAAGGAGTACGGTTCCGGCTCCTCCCGCGATTGGGCCGCCAAGGGAACAGCTCTTTTGGGTGTACGCGCCGTCATCGCGGAGAGCTTTGAGCGGATTCACCGCAGCAATCTGGTGGGCATGGGGGTCGTGCCCTTGCAGTTCCTGCCGGGTCAATCCGCCGCTAGCCTGGGAATTACTGGCGAGGAAACCTTCGACATCGCGGGTTTGGTCGCAGGAGCGGAGCACAACTTCAGTGGGGAGCACCGCCAACTCCGCGTTACTGCTCGCAAACCAGAGGGACAGCAGATCACGTTTTCCGTGCTCTGTCGTATCGACACTCCCCAAGAGGTGCTCTACTACCGCCACGGCGGTATTCTGCCTTACGTCCTGCGACAATTGCTGGCGGGTCAATAAATCTTTCCCTGGCTTGGCCTGGAAAATGACAGAGCGTTCTTCTGCCCTGAACCGGATCCGTTCTAGCGGCGAACGATCTTGAGGATGCGGTGATTGCTGGAATCGGCGATGTAAATATCGCCGGTAGCGGGGTGGACGTGGACGCCGTGCGGTTGGGCCAGTTCTGTCTGCCGCGGGTTATCGTGGACCAGGCGGTTTCCGCGCTTGCCTGTTCCCGCAACCACTGTTAGCGTCTGGGACTTGGGATCGTACCGGACGATGCGGTGATTTTCGGTATCGGCAATGAGGACGGTACCGTCGCGATCCAGGCAGAGGTGTTTCGGGCCGTTGAGGGCGGCCTCGCGTGCTGGACCTATCCCCTGTCCGGCCTTGCCAGTGCCGGCCACAGTGCGGATGGTGCCGTCGCTGTCCACCACTCGCAAGGCATGACCGCTGCGTTCCAGAATCCAGATCCGCCCTTGAGCATCGACTACCGCAGCCCGCGGATCGACTAGCGGTTGTTCAGTAGCTCGCTGGCCATCTTGTGGCACGCCTTTTTCCCCATTGCCTGCTACGGTCGTCACCACCCCGCTCTTCAGCTCCACCCGTCGGATGCGCCGATTGCCCAGATCGGTCAGGTACAAATACTTCCCTTGGGGATCAAAAGCCAGGTGATGAATACCCCGGAAGGTCGCTTGGGCTGCCGGACCGCCGTCACCGGAGTAGCCAGCCTCGCCCGTCCCCGCAAACGCGGTTAGAGTCTTACGCTGCGGATCATACACTCTGACCCGATGATTGAAGGTATCCGCCAGGTAGATTCGGCCATCCGGTCCCACGGCCAAGGCGTGCAAGCCGTTGAACCGAGCCGATAAAGGGTCTCCGCCGTCGCCAGCATTCCCTTTCTGGCCCACTGTCCCGGCCAGCGTAACCACCTTGCCGTCCTCCGTAATCGCACGCAGCCGATCCCCGCCGAGCATCTCGACGAAGTAAAGGGTGGAACCAAGAAAATCGACACCAAAAGGCTGGATCAGTTTAGCTTCTCGTGCCGCACTCCCGTCGCCCCCCGTGCCGCCACCGGCCACCAGGACCACCTCGTCACCTTGGATCGTAACTATTCCTCCGAGCCACGCTATGGCCCACCCTAGAAAACCCATGCGAAATGCCACCTTCATCAGATCCTCCTTCCCGCGGCGGGAATCATATCTCGCCCAATGGCAGGTGACCGTTCCGTTCCTGTCTAGGTCTTTCAGCCAGCATAGCTGCCCACTTCCCAATGGCTAGCGTAAACGACTCTTTCCTAGGTCAGGCCGGAAGCGAGTCGCTCCCCCCAACCCGGCATCCAGATTCCTGCCGTGGCTTGATCGCTGCACAGAAGGACCGGCCCTAGGGGTGTACCTAGATTCTCTGGGGGTGGGGGCTGAACCCGCGAGGTGTTTCCCCAGACTAGCAGAGCTGCCCGGCAGGAACCCCCAGAAAATTTGGTTGCACCCCCTAGTACCCTGTCTTTCAGACAATCTTGACATGAGAATGCACGGCTCGTATGGCGGGGCATTGCTGGCACGCCGGGAGTACGCACTGTTCTGCGATCGTCACGAAAAACAACCGGCGAGATCAGAATGGGGTGTGAACCCATTGGGGGCAGGCGTTCTGCATCAGAACACAAAGGGGGGCAGTAATGCCGCAACAACGCCGAAAGGAATGCTGTCCGTCCAGCTTCTGGACAGGCGTTTTCGGCAGGCTGCTGAGCCATTTTCCAGCACTCGCTTTCCTGGGTTTTGTTGCGGCGCTGATGCTCATTCATCCAGCAAGGGCTGAAGAAAATCTCCAAGGAAAGATCATTGCCGATGTCATTCCCGTCGGTAACAGGATACGCACGGCGGAGCAAATCCGGAGCAAGATGCTCACCCGTCCCGGCAGTCGCTACGATGATCAAACACTGCAGGAGGATGTCCGCCGATTGCACGCCACGAAGTGGTTCGTACCCGGCGGTGTGCAGATTCTGGCTCACCTGGACCCCGATGGCCGAGTCACCCTGCTCGTTCATGTCCAAGAACTTAGCCAAACCGTGGAAGAGGTCCACTATCTAGGTGCCCAACATTTGCGGCTATCAGAGCTGCAGCAACTGACCGGCATTCGCAAAGGCGAACCCATGAACCCGCTGGCGAATGAGCTGGGGCGTCAGGCCATTCAGCGCCGCTATCAGGAGGAAGGACGGTATTTTGCCACCGTCGAATTAGTAGAGGGAAGCCGCCCCACGGATCGGCGGGTCGTCTACCGGATTGTCGAAGGACCAGTGGTCAAAGTGGCGGGAATCGAGCTGCGCGGCGTCGAGCAGGCCAGCCAAGCCCGGATCCGGACTCTCCTAGTCACGCAGAAACGTTTGCTCGGTTTCCTGGGCGGAAAGTTCAACCCGATGACCCTGGAAATCGACCGCCAGAAGATCATCGACTACTATCATGGCTTGGGATACCTGGACGTCCAAGTGACTCCCGAAGTGGTTCCCCTGCCCGACCCAGGGTTGGTGCGTGTTGTTTATCACGTGCGGGAAGGCCGGCCCTATCATGTGGCTGCCAGAACGATCAGCGGCGCTAAGTCCTTTTCTCCGGAACGTCTCGAAGCCCTCACAGAATTGAAGCCGGGGGAGCGCTATGATTTACGCGTCGTCCAGGCCGACGCTCAAAGGATCAAGGATTACTACGGCATGCGGGGATACCCTGTGGCTGTGGAGCCGCGACTCTACGAAGTCGCTGGGCAACCCGGCGCGGTGCAGGTCCAATACGAAGTGATCAACGATCGGGGAGAACCGGACCGCGTGGGGCGGATCATCATCGAAGGGAACGAAGTAACGAAGCGGCGGGTCATTCTCAATGAATTGCCCTTCCGCCCCGGCCAGATTCTCCCCTACGACCGCCTCGATGAAGCCCGGATGCGGCTGGCCCGGTTAGGCATTTTCGACCCGGAGGATCCGCCCACCGTAGAGGTTCTGCCCAATGAATGGGATAGCGTCTTCAAGGACATCCGCATCCGGGTCAAAGAAACGCGAACCGGCCAGTTCATGATCGGGGGTGCCGTCAATTCGGACATGGGTCTGACCGGCACCATTGTCATCAACGAGCGGAACTTCAGTCTAACCCGCTGGCCTACAAGCTGGGATGACATCCGCAGCGGCCGGGCATTCCGCGGCGATGGCCAGGAACTGCGCATCGAAGCCGCGCCGGGAACACAATTCCAACGTTATGCCATTACCTGGCGGGAACCGTATCTCTTTGACACCCCCTTCGGACTGACAACATCGGGCTACTTCTTCACTCGTGCTTTTGCTGAATACATTGAAGATCGTTACGGCGGACGGTTCACCATTGACCGGCGGCTTGATCCGATTTGGCGGGCCAGCTTCATGACACGCGTGGAGGGAATCGACATCGGCCACATTCCTTGGTTCGCTCCCAAGGAGATCGCCGAGGACCGCGGCAACCACTTTCTGCTCGGTCTGCGGGCCGGTCTGACCCGCGATACCCGCGACTCCTATATCTATCCCACTCGTGGCGGAGTCTTCGACATCGGTTTCGAGCAGGTCCTCGGATCGAACGCCTTCCCCATTGGCACAGCCGAGTGGACCCAGTTCTTCTCCTCCCGCTACTTGGCTCGCGAGGATGGCAGCGGGCGGCATGTTCTCGGCCTGCGCTCGATGCTAGCGGTCACCACGGGTAACGCCCCGGTCTATGAGCGATTTTATGGAGGCGGTATCCGCAGCATGCGCGGCTTTACCTTCCGCGGCATGGGACCGTTTGAAAACAATCTGGCTATTGGCGGAACTTTCCTGTGGATCAATACGGTCGAATATCAAATCCCGTTGCTGGCTAATGACAAGCTTCATTGGGCCATCTTCGTCGATCACGGCACCGTCGAACGCAATGTATCGATCCGGAATTACCGCGTCAGTGTCGGTACTGGTTTGCGTATTAGTGTTCCTGCTTTAGGTCCGTTGCCCTTGGCCTTTGACTTCGCCTTCCCGGTAGTCCGCGGACCGGATGACCATCGCCAGATTTTCAACTTTTCGGTGGGGGTCTTTGGAGGTCCATGAGAGTCAGCCCAGAAATCGGAGCTTATCTGGGGATTACCGACAACCCTGGAGACATCCGAGCTTCAAGCTCAGCGCGGGCAAGGTGGCGAGCGATGTAGATTTCATGAAGGGGGGAGACTTGACACAATACCGGTTGCATCTTGAAGAAACGAACGTATGATGTCAACGAATCGTTGATGTGTGCCTGGGGTATCCGCGACCTGACGAGGGCCGCCGACTTCTACTCGCCCGCCGCCGCGGGGAAAGGTTCCCGTAGATGGGCAAGATCCTCGACCGCCGTGCCACTGATTCGGACACGCCCGTCGCCTGGAAACTGCAAGACGCTTGCGAAACCTACGGCATCTTGCGCTGGGGGAAAGGATACTTCGGGATTAACAAATTGGGACACGTTACCGTTCATCCCAACAAGGACCCCCAGCAGGCAATTGACCTGAAGGAACTGGTCGACCAGATCCGTGCCCGCGGGATTCAAACGCCGCTGTTACTCCGCTTTACGGACATTCTCCGCCACCGTATCGCCGAGATTGCCGAAGCCTTCGCGCAGTCCCGCGCGGAGTACGGTTACACCGGCAATTATCACTGCGTCTACCCCATCAAGGTCAACCAACAGCGCCACGTGGTGGAGGAAATCCTGAATTTCGGCAAGCCGTATGGCTTCGGCATCGAAGCGGGAAGCAAGCCCGAACTGCTCGCCGTGCTGGCCATCACCAATGGCGGCGGAGACACCCCCATCATCTGCAACGGTTTCAAGGACGACGAATTCATCCAGATGGTGGTTCTGGCTCGCAAAATCGGCAAAAACATCATCCCCGTCGTCGAAAAATTCACAGAGCTGGAATTGCTGGTCAAATACATGGAGCAACTCGACGTCCGCCAGCCTTTGGGAGTCCGTGTCAAATTGGCGGCGCGGGGTGCTGGCCGGTGGCGTTCCAGTGCGGGTTATCGCTCCAAGTTCGGCCTGACCATCACGGAAGTCCTGGAAGCCTTCGAGTATCTGAAAGCCCGCGGCCTGGAAGATTGCATGCAGATGACCCACTTCCATATGGGTTCGCAGGTCTCAGACATCCGCAAAGTCAAGGAAGCTCTGACCGAAGCTGCCCGAATCTACGTCGAACTGTACCGCCTCGGAGCACCGCTGAAATACCTGGATGTCGGCGGGGGACTAGGCATCGACTACGACGGCTCGCAAACGGCCTTCGAGTCAAGCATCAACTATACCCTGCAAGAATACGCCAACGACGTCGTGTACCGGATCAAGCAGGTTTGCGATGAGGCGGGCGTTCCCCATCCGCATATCATCTCGGAAAGCGGCCGGGCTATGGTCGCTTACCACTCCGTGCTGATCATTGACGTGCTGGGAACCTCCAGTGTGGATCGTTCTCCCCCGCCGGAAACGATTTCCCCTGACGCACCAGAACCCTTGCGGGACCTCTTCGCCAACTTCCGAGAATTGAACCGGAAAAACTTCCTGGAACACTACCATGACGCCATCGACCAGATGGACAAAATCCTAACCCTCTTCAATCTCGGTCATCTGTCCATCGAACAACGAGCTGCTGCAGAACAAATCTTCTGGGCCTTGGGACGGAAACTGCAACGGATTGTCCGTACCCTGGATTATGTGCCTGAGGAATTGCACGGCTTGGATGCCATGCTCTCAGACACCTACTTCTGCAACTTTTCTGTCTTCCAGAGCATGCCGGACTCCTGGGCGATCAAACAACTGTTCCCCATCATGCCCATTCATCGCCTCAACGAAGCCCCGACCCGCCGGGCTGTCCTTGGCGATATTACCTGCGATTCCGATGGCAAAGTGGATCAGTTCATCGACCTGCGAGATGTCCGTTCCACCCTCGAGTTGCATCCTTTCGATCCCAGTGAGCCGTACTACTTGGGCGTTTTCCTCTTGGGAGCCTATCAGGAAATCCTCGGCGACCTCCACAATCTCTTCGGCGATACCAACGCGGTCCACGTTTCCCTCGATGAAGATGGAACACCCTCGATTGATCACGTCATCAAAGGAGACACCGTTACGGAAGTGCTGAACTACGTGCAATATAGCGCGGAAAAACTCATGGACCGCATGCGCAAAGATGTCGAACGCGCTGTCCGCCAGGGACGGATCACACCGGCCGAAAGTCGTCAAATTCTGAAGTTTTACGAAGCCGGTCTGGAAGGTTATACCTACTTGGAAGAACCCAGCGCCTGACAAACTCTTCAATTCCGCCCCCAGTCTCGCTTAAGCTGGGCTTCTGATGTGTCCCCTACACCAGGCGATCGGCTGGATCATTCGGTGTTCAGAAATACGGCATAATCTGGCGCCCCCCCGAATCCGGCTCATCCACGCCGTCCGGAGGTAGAGGCGCTCAATGCGGTCCAAGATTCCGGCTCATTCGACACGGTAAAGAATGTAGGCGTGATCCCGATACACAACACGCAGGTAGTCTGCGGCAAGATGCTGAGCTGCGGGAGCCACCACGTGGGTAATACCCTCCGCTTTCAACTCCTCGTGGCGGAACGGGGAATCCCACCCTCCGGCGTACCATTCCTCGCATTGTTTCATGCGGCGATACCACTCCAGCACTTCAAGATCGTAATAAGGGATGGACTTGAAATCGACGTAAATGGGGGCACCGGTCGCCAAGCGGAAGCGTTGGAGGTCCACCGGAATGAGGGGGGATCCCGGTCGGGGTCGCGGCGGCGGTGTAAACGTTGTCGAGGCTGTACCTCGACCCTGTCGGACAGCCGGAAAGCGGATAGGCAACAGATAGGTTTCCCCGGCTTGCACGTGGTTCCTGACATAGCCCAATAAGCCCTCCTCATCCGGACTCATCTGATATCCCCAACCCTGGAGCATCGTTGCGACCCCAATCGCAGCCAAGCCCCCGCACAGGATGCCAGACACATATGTTGCGCCGGGGTACAGGGTCAGTGCTTGTGCCAGTCTTGCTGCCAGGACCGCCGTGGCTGTGGGAACTAGCAGTGCAGAGATTCGCCACGGGAATAACAACGCCAGGAGATGGGATTGGGTGCCGTATTGTACCAACGATAACACCAAACCTATCAGTGCAGCGACAATGAGCGCTCTACCCCAAGGGCAACATCGCACAAGCCACAAACCACAAGAAATCCAGACCAATTGGCAGGCATCCGCCCCGGCAAACCAACGATCAATCACGGCATGGTGAGGAATGCGTACTTCCACCAGAATCCGTTGGGCTTCACCCCAAGTCTGCGGATTGGCAGAACCGAAGGTGAACAGGGAGTAGGTAGCGATCGGCAAGCAAAGGATCGAAGCGGCCGCCATCATAGCAAACGCCCGTCGGCCTGCCCCTGGCCCCTGCTTTTCCCCCAGCGTCACCCCGATGTATCCCATCAACAACAGAGTCAGCGGCAGAAAGTAGGTGAAGTGAAACACACACGATGCCGCGGTGAGGATGGCAGCCCACACGGTCCGACCCTGAGCAAACGCCGCCACACCACTTACCAGCAGAACACCAAACGCCGACGGCTGTAGGCCGGGACCCAAAAGATACTGATTGGCCACCCCACACTGCAAATACCAGGGGTAATCGGTACCCGTTAGGATCACCGACAGCAATCGCGGTCCAGCCGCATGAGCCAAGGTGAAAAGGGCGGCAAATCCCCAGCGTGCAGCTAGCGTATCTCGCCAAAATGGCAAAGCGGCGATCAGGCAGCGAAAGCTCAGGAAATACACCATCAGTAGCACGAAGTAAGCCAAGTGCAGGCTGAGGGGACCGAAATGCGTGTAAACCCCAGCCACCAGATACGAGAAAACCGGCGTCGGATCACGGGTATTCGCTAGCCAATCCTCCCGAAGGTAACCGACGCCTGCCGACGCCAACCCATGCAACAAGTACTGGTTTTGGTTGGAGTAAAACAACGGCGACTGAGTGTGAGCAAGGGCAAAAAGGACAGCGAATAACAAACCTTCAGCGTATCGCCACCAGTGCCTCGTACCAGGCTGCGCTGCTGCGTCCGTCCTCGAAGAAGCGTCCACCACGGAAGGCTGCCCTCCCCAACAACACTCTCCACCGTATTCTTCGTAGTAGATCCAGGTAGGAACGTCCTGTTCCGAACGACCGAGTCGTTCGGCCACACGTTTCCCCAGATAAGAATAACTTCATCTGGAGGATGATAAGAAATAACCCCATGGGGGGATAAGCCCGCGAGGACCGCCGATGTGGTCTGCTCAGGAAGCCGTCGCAGCGTTAGAAACTGCGGGGTTTACTCATGTCGTCTGGATTCCCGATAGCTTTTTTGGGGCCTGGGACGAACCTTTGTGTCGTTCCTCGTTGCCCCTGATTCGTGTCACCCGAGAAGGAGAGGCTATCGGAGTGGCAGCGGGGCTACTGCTAGGCGAAGCCCGACCCTTAGTGATTCTTCAATCCACCGGCTTTTTCGAGGCAGGAGATGCCTTGCGGAATGTGGTTTATGATCTGCAACTACCTCTGAAATTGCTCATCGGATTGCGCAGCTATCGGGCTTGGAAAGCCGGGCAAAGTCAGGATAGTGCCGCTCGCTTCGCCGAAGCTGCCGTTCAGGCGTGGCAACTGCCTTATCAGATTTTGGATCCGGAAACCCAAGGTATCCATTCCCTGTCGGCGGCGCTTCAACAGTTGAACCATTCTCCCCACGCCGCCGCCCTCCTCATCGCCGAATGAGGATTGGTCCTATAGCACCCCTGCCCCCAGTAGACAATCCCCTGACGATAAAACTTACCCCAATCAAACGCCCCGTGTTGTCGGTTCCCACACGTACTTGTGCAACTGCAACTGAAATCGAACCTGCTGCAAGCCTGACTCCAGGAGCCATGTGACCACTTCTAGCGGTGTGACCCGGCCAAAGGCAGGACTGACCAAACACTGGAAACGCTCCTCGAGGCCATGTTCCCGAATGGTCTGTTCCGCCCATTCCCAGTCTCTGCGACTGGCCACGACAAATTTGATCTGATCGGTAGGTTTGAGGACCTCTAGGTTAGGCCAGTAATTCCGTTCACATTCGCCGCTGTCTGGACATTTCAAGTCCATGATGATATGGACTCGGGAATCCACTGCGGAGACATCGTGAGCGCCGCTGGTTTCCAGGAGCACCGTGCATCCCGCATCGGCCAGTTCCCGCATGAGCGGGTACACCTCCTGTTGCAGTAGGGGTTCCCCACCTGTAATTTCGACCAGAGGACAGTGATAGTCGAGAACCTGACGCACCACCTGTTCACGTCGCAGCGGTTGCCCTTGGGTAAAAGCATGGGGTGTATCACACCAGGTGCAACGAAGGTCGCACACCGCCAACCGGACAAACACACAAGGCAGACCAGCAAACGTAGATTCCCCTTGGATACTCCGGTAGATCTCGTGAATGAGCAATTCGCCGGGCTGCAACTGTCGCAAAAGGCGCACCCGGTGTTCTACCGCCGGCGGAATCTCTGCCATTGCCAATCTTGGAATCTTGCGGTCCCCCATACTGCCATCTTATAGCATCTCAGCCGGACTCGCGTTGCCCTTTCCGCAGGGTACCGATATACGCCCTTACCGACCCGCCTCAAGCTGTACGATAAAGGGAGGTGTTCCTCCATGCTCTGGCCCAACCTTTTCTTCCCTTCCTTGCTTTTCTTCCCTTCCTTGGCTGCTTTCTGCTTTGGCCTTCTCCCCAAGGGCGTGTCCGCGGCCACCCGCAGCGATGTCGCTGACCCTCCTCCGGTAAATCTGGCTCCCGCCCACCCAGACCCGACCACCTCCTCCCCGTCATCTTCCTCTGCCGCTGAGGAAACCGTGGCATATGTCAACGGGGCACCGATTCCCCGCACCGCTTTGGAAGCGGCTTTGGCGGCGGCGGTCCGCCAACTCCCCTTGACAAACCGGGACCGCGATGCACTCCGCACCGCTATCCTCAATGACCTGATTGATGATAAGCTGCTGGAACAATTCTTAGACCGGCACAACATCCCCGTGGACCCGCAAGTGATTGCAACACAAAAGGACTTGCTCATCCAACGCTTGCGGCGCGAACAGCGAACCCTGGCCGACTACTGCCGCGAGATAGGTACCACGGAAGAATACCTACAAAACCTATGGTCGCTCCACAGCCGTTGGCAACGCTACGTCCAGCGGGAAGCGACCGATGATCGTCTCCGAGTGTTTTATCACACGCACAAGGAGCGATTCGAACGTACAACTGCCCATGCCAGTCACATTCTCTTGCGGATTGATCCTCACGCCAGTGCAGGAGAACGCCAACGCCTCAAGAAGCGATTGGAATTATTGCGGGAACAAATTATGTCGCAGCGCCTCGACTTTGCCTCAGCGGCCCGGCGGTATTCCCACTGCCCAAGCGCTTCTTCCGGCGGAGATTTAGGCACCTGGAGCCGGCACGCAATACCCCACGATGAACGCTGGCTTCAACACGCTTTTACACTCCCCGTGAGGACACTCAGCCCTGTGATCGAGTCGGAGTTGGGTTTCCACTTGTTTTACGTCCATGAACGTACCTACCGTCCCGCTCCTCCTTTGGAGGAATGCCTGCCCGAAGTTCTGGAAGCCTTCGCCGAGCATCTCCGGGAACAAACACTCCAGCAACTCCGCCGGAACGCTCAGATCACGTATTCCAAGCCCAAATCCCCTTGAACTCTACCCCGCTGCTTTCTGAATTCAAACCTCTGCTCTGGTCATCCTCAACATGTTACACTTCCTCTCTTGGGATACTTTGTTTGGGTATCAGTTTTGTTGCGATCCAGATACCGCGGGACTCATATCTCGGTGAGGCGGAACGTTGAAGAAAAGCTTCATGTCCCCCGCTGTGGTCAGCGCAACGTTGGCGTCACGACTCCCAGCGGAATAGCGATTGCTTCATTGCAGTCCAGTAAACCTTACAGGAGGAATGGAAAAAGAACCTCCTACATTATCGCTTGACGATAGCGTAGAAGAATGTCTTTCATTTCCCGAACAGCCCGTTCCATGCCTACAAGAACAGCGCGGGAGACGATGCTATGTCCGATGTTCAATTCCTCCACTTCTGGAATTTGCACAATCGGGATGACGTTGCTATAGTTGAGGCCATGACCCATGTGGACGTGCAGTCCTTGTTCCGCCGCGCGATGCGCTGCCTGGCGCAGCTTCTCCAGCTCGGCGATTTGAGCATTGGCAGTCCTCGCTTCCGAATAGCTGGCAGTTTGCAACTCGACGGCCTCGGCTCCCACCCGGCAGGCTGCCTCGATCTGCGCGGGTTCCGGATCAATAAAGAGCGAGACCGAGATACCCGTTTCCTTGAGACGATCCACTACAGCACGAACCGCTGATTCATGAGCGATCACATCCAGACCGCCCTCAGTCGTCAATTCTTGCCGACGTTCCGGGACCAAGGTGGCTTCATCTGGGCGGACTTTCAAGGCAATCGCTACGATCTCATCGGCTACGGACATTTCCAGATTCAGGCGTGTGGTCACGATCTCTCGCAGCACAAAGAGATCGCGGTCCTGAATATGACGGCGGTCCTCACGGAGGTGAACTGTAATGCCATCCGCGCCCCCTAAGGTGGCCAGAATGGCAGCCGCTACCGGGTCGGGTTCCTTTGCCCGCCGGGCTTGACGCACCGTGGCCACGTGATCAATGTTGACACCCAATCGTACATTACTGGTCGTGTGCATCACCTCTCGTCCCACGTGTGCTTGTTCCTAACGACTCCGTGTTCGTTCCCCGTATCATGCGGCATGGAACCTACAAGGGGCGATTGTACCAGCGGCTCATATAGTCCCGCACGCGGCGGTAACGGATCAGTTCCAGTTTGATGAGTTTGTAGGCAATCAGAGTGGCGATGACGATTAACAGGCGTTCCAGGATGGGACTGACAAAAGGCACGGTAAACCAAACAGCGAAGAAGAAGTAGTCAAATACGATAAGTCCCACGAGGGCCAACAGCCCCAATTGCGTCAGGCGGCTCATGCGGTAGTGGGGATCAAAGTACATGGCCAATACTAGACGAAGATCCGCCAGAGATTGCAGCCAACTCCAGAGGCGATGGGAGGAAGCGGTGGTATCAGGGGGGATGTTCCCTGCCTCAGCTTGGGATTGAGAAGTTTGCATTGGCAAGATCGTTCCCTCCGGCGGAGGCTCCGGGGGAAGGGGAACCACAGAGGAAGGCGGCGGGGGAGTCAGGATTAGACCATCTTCGGCGCTGCGGGGTTGATGGCGGCGTTCCGCGGCCAAAGCCTTGAGACGACTCAACACCTTTTGCACCACAGCTTCTTCCTCGACCACCACCGTTTGTCGGGCCAGAGCTTCTTCTAGCCGGCTCACACGTTGTTCCAGTTCCTGCCAGACCGTCATCGCATCCATGGGAACTCCTGCCCCTTTTCCTGGACTCCCCTCACCTCCTAAATCCGTGAGCGACTTACTTCCGCCTCTGTAAGCTGAATGATCAACCGATCGGCTGCAAAATTCTATCAGCTTGAATCCGTTCCGCCACCTATATGATAAGTATTCTACTCCTCTGATGAGTTATTCGCAGTTGTGGGGCGTTGTTATAGAAAATCCGCCGCAATCATCCCCATCCTAAGTAAACGGTGCGTAATGCTCAGGAAAAGGTCAGTTGCCGCGGGAAATCGTGCTGCTAGCCTAAACCGGAAGTGATAAAGTAGTCAGTAAAGGTGGACTGAGGGAGCGATTGTTGCCTTGAAAATATGGAACGCCCAGGGGTAGAGCAGGAGGCGTTTTGGCGGCTCTCAGGCGACCTCCTGCAACGGATACTGGAACAAGACCCTTTTTGGAATTCCAGGAGTGTAGCTCATGCCGGTAGAAGAGCATCCGGAGGATATTGTTCGGGTTTACTCCGGCCCTTACGTCACGGCGGAGATTTACCAGCAGATTCTGCAGGAGGCAGGCATTCCAGCACGGGTTGTCGGCGAAGAATTGTTGGCCAGTTTTGGTTCGGCAATTCCGGATGTGGTCGAACTATGGGTCCAACGGAAGGATGCCGAGAAAGCCCAGGCAGCCATTAAACTTTACGAGGAACAGCGCGAGGAGCGTGCTTCCCGACATACCGATTTCCCCAAGCCCAAGGACGATCCTTTGCCGCGTCCTCCTCAGTAATTCAATTCCAGGGAAGAACATCGTTTCCGTGCGAGGACGGACTCTTTCGCAGGGTCTACGGGATGTGCAGATCACGTTCATCAGGGAAGACTGGGCATATTGGCAGTTACTTTTGGGAACAGCGGCGGTAAAAGCCTTCAACTCTGCATCAAGGCTTCATCCACAAGACGTCGAACCAGATCATTGGGCGCCCCTTTATTCGCCTTCATGACGGCACCGACGATAGCCATCTTGGCCGCTTCTTTCCCCTTTTTGAAGTCGCTGACAGCCTTGGGATTGGCAGCAATGGCTTGTTGCACGGCGTCCCGTAAGGCCGCTTCATCCCATTCTTTGATCCCGGCTCGCCGCTTGGCTTCGGCCACATCGACTCCGTCGCGCAGCATGATGGCGAAAACATCTCGGCGATCCTGGGAATTGCCAGGCGCCTGGCGGAGAAAGTTCGCAAATGCCTCGGGACCGATGGGAAAGGTTGTGATCTCTTCCTTGCGTTCCGTCAATGCTGGATAAATCAAGTCACTCATCCGGTTGGCTACCAAACGAGCATCGCCCAATATAGCGGCCGCTTTCTCAAAGTAGGCGACCATCGCCCGCCCCTTGGCGGTGAGAACCTGGGCATCATAAGCCGTCAGGCCATATTGGCTAACCAAGCGTTGGCGTTGCTGCTGGGGCAATTCCCCCATCTCGGCGCGGACCTCCTCCAGCCAGCGATCAGAAACAATGACGGGCACCAGGTCCGGTTCGGGAAAGTAACGGTAATCGGCCGCCTCTTCCTTGTGTCGTTGCACAACGGTGACACCGCGAGCATCGTCCCATCCCGCTGTCGTTTTGAGAAGCTTGCCGAGGCGATAGTGTTGGGGCTGGCGCTGATACTCCTCGAATTGGCGGCGTCCTTCGTAAGCCAAGGCCCGGCCCACTGCCCGGAAACTGTTGAGATTTTTGATCTCCACGATCGGAGTCGCCACATAGCCTCCCGGTTCTTCCTCCGCCGGAATATGGACGTTGACGTTGGCATCGCACCGCAGCGATCCCTCTTGCATCTCGCAATCCGAGACACCGATTTCCCGCAGGAGCAAGCGGATTTCCTCCAAGAAAGCGATTGCTTCCTCTGGGGAGTTCATGTGGGGATGGGTAACGATCTCCAGGAGGGGGGTACCGGCCCGATTGAGGTCCACGAGGGAGTCCCCGCCCCGTCCCGTTTCATCGTGGAGGTTTTTGCCAGCATCTTCTTCGAGATGCACCCGGATGATGCCGATGCGTTTAGGAACGTAGTCCTTCTTAGGATCGGCTGCCACATTGATTTCCAGCCAGCCGTCGTGACTGAAGGGCAGGTCGTACTGACTGATCTGGTAATTCTTAGGCAGATCGGGGTAATAGTAGTTTTTGCGATCCCATTTGGTAAAGCCAGGGGGATGATGGGGATGGCGAGCGATGGTGCAGTTGAGCGCCAGAGCAGCCCGCAGAGCCAAGCGGAAGGCCTGCTCATTCATCACCGGCAAAGCCCCCGGCAGACCCAAACATACCGGGCAAGTCGCGGAGTTGGGAGGTAGTCCAAACTGATTACGGCAACCGCAAAAGAGTTTGGTACGCGTCAGCAGTTGGACGTGAACTTCCAGACCCACCACAAGGCGGTAAGGCACAGTCATCGAGGCTGGAGCGGTCATGGCCACCTGAGTCTCTCCCAGCAGGTGCAGGAATCGGATGTCCAGGTGTGGTGCATTGTAGGAAGGCCGGCAGCCGCCGGAAGCGGTGGTATAGTGGCTATCCCTGCGGCCGGCTGGTTTTCCCGCGGAATGGGAATCGGCTGGTTTCCCCGCGGAATGAGTATCCTGGCAGGTTCACCGCGTTTAGCACAGGGAAGGAAAACGGCCGAACACCTCGGCTCGCCGCTGTTACCCGGTGGTGTGTACAATCGACCGCGGACTCTCTTTAGGACCGCAGAGCACAATCGTGATCGTGGGACAGGTTGCGAACGATGAATAGTCGAGGGCGCCCCCATCTATGGGTATCACGCTGACCTTGCAAGGGATGGTCTGCCGGAAAAACCGAGCACCGTTAGCCTTGGAAGCCGTGCGGGAATGGCTGACACGGGTTGCGGTCTGGTTTGAAGAGGTGGGGGACGTGGTCTTGGATGCCCAATTGGGCCGCGATGCAGAGGAACGACCAATCCTGCGCGTATTTGTCCATCCAGCCGCTGAGCCGATCGAGGTGCGCTTGGACACCGAGGGGCGGGTGCGTGCCTCAGCTATCACCACACCTGCCGGACCGGGCTATCACATTTGGTTGTGCCGGCTCTTGCGAACCATGTCCCAGGAATTCTCCTTTTCCTGGGTTCTGGATGATTGCCGGGATGACACCGGTTATTTCCTGCGCCAGGATCGTCAGGCTGCCGAGTCGGCATTCCTTGAATGGTTGGCGCGGGAATGCCAAAACCGGCCTCACAGCCCAGGACTTCGCGGAGACTGCGAGTACACCTATCCCGCTGAGGTTCTCACGCCGCTCGGACCACGCGACCGACACTGGCGGGAGTGCATCACTCAGAATCCCGGAGCAGGCACGGACTTTTTTCCTTGGTGGGACGTAGACATCCACGCCAACTTTTATCGGAATCGGGCCTTGGTCAATTTGTGGTGCCATTATCCGTGGCGCCCGCCTCTGACGGAAAGCGAAGGAGAAAAGACTGATCAGATTGCCGCTGATCTGGCCACCGCTTTCCAACTGGACCCTGCGGCAGAATTGCCCTGGGTGGAATGGCTAGAAGTCCTACAGCACATTCATCAGGACGCTGCCGATGAGCATTTCTGTGTCACACCGGATGATCGGGACCTGAGCATCCAACTGTGGAGGCGGGCCGGCCCTGTACCCAACCTGCGCCAGCCGCCGTTAGGGTACCGTCGATATCCGGTCTGGGTGCGTCTGGACGGCGGATGGCGTGTGCAAATCCCCGGTGACTTTCTCTGGGAATGGGACGAGGAGCGAAATTGGACGGCTTGGAATCGTCACCGTGCCATTTGGTTCCGCCGTCTCGGTTTCCACAGCGGCAATGGCAAGGTGCGCAGCCCCCAGGAACTACTCAACTTCGGGCGGCAAACCCTCTTGGGCGAAGGGGAAGAAATCCAGGGTGAACCCGCCTGCGGACCCGATCGCCTCGCCGTCTTTGGACAGGTCGAAGAAGATGGACGTACCCTTTGGCGGCTCATGGGGGTGGCGGTAGCCGATGAACAGCTTGTCCTGTGCAATATCTACATGCAGGACAGCTCGGACCTTTCCTGGGCTAAAGACATTTGGTGCAGCCTTCACCATCAAAATCCGCGCGAAAGCCGGTGAATCAGCCATCATCTTCGGGCAGATAGACTGAACCAACACCGGAGACACAACCTGCGGGAAAGGACCACCTGAAGATTACTCTTTCTAGACCCTAGATATCGGACTACAGACCCCGTGAGAAAGGCTCTCTCCAAAATCAGGGTCATTCCCTGCTATCCGAAAAAGGAGAGGAGGAACCTTCGGCTTTGCCGCAGAGCGCGCTTGCGATCCTCCAGTGAAGTTTCGTAAGCTCGGTCTTCCACTTCGATACAAACAGGCCCCCGATACCCCACATCGGTCAAAGCAGCAAAGAAAGGCCCCCATTCCACGCTACCCAGACCAGGCAGTTTGGGGACGTGCCACTTGTAACCATAGATGCCCACCTCGTAGAGCTGATCCCGGTCGATCCGTTCATCTTTAGCGTGGACGTGGACGATGCGGGGGCCAAACTCTCGGATTGCTCGTACAGTGTCGATGCCCTGCCAAACCAGATGGGAAGGATCAAAATTCAAGCCGACGACACCCGGCGCCAGGGAGTCGAAGAAGGCGAACAGTTGCCGCCAAATGGCTGGAGTCGAGGCGACGTTCCAGCCGCCGGGCCATTGATCGTCGCTAAAGAGCATCGGACAGTGCTCGATGCCGATCCGCACGCCGGCTTTCTGAGCCTCCGCTACAATCGGCGGCCAGACCTCCTGTACCAATCGCAGATTCTCACTGACGGTCTTGTGGGGGTCCCGTCCGATGAATGTATTGACCACCCGGACTCCCACCTGGGGAGCCGCCTGGATGACCTTGCGCAAATGGTCCACCACCCGGCGCCGCTGTTCCACGTCGGGATCGAGAGGGTTGGGGTAATACCCCAGCCCGGAGATCTGTACTCCGTGAATCCGAACCAAATCGCGGACGTGGCTGGCCAAATCCTCCCGGAACTGGGTAACATCCAAATGGGTCACCCCCGCGTAGCGCCGCTCCGCCTTACCTACCGGCCAGCACATCAACTCGACACAATCGAACCCCTCCTCCGCCGCAAATGCTAGCACTTCTTCCAAGGACAAATCTGGCAGGATCGCCGAGACGAAACCCAATTGCATGGTGGGTCCCCCTGAAGTGTTAATCCCTTACTCCGTCCCCGACCTAATTCCCCCCTGCTAGGCTAAAAATCTTCACTCCTCTAGCCAGTCCCCCCTGTGATCGGTTGTGTTCTCTCATCAATTTTTCCAAAGAAGTTCCCTGGACTACCTCCTTCCGAGCGTCGATACTGACGATAGGAATACGAATGCCAGCATTTCCCAACCACCCAGGGTGGGTACCTGCAAGTGTAGTCCGGCTCGTCCTAGAGATCAGGGGAACATGGTCATGGACCAGATTGCACGATTAGCCTTGGTGGGGATACTGATCGCTCTATTGGGTGGGAAAGCGGCTGCCCAACAAACGGGAGGGAGCGGTACAGGAGGCTTAGGCGGCCTAGGAGCAGGGACAGGAACAGGGGGAACAGGTGGCGGGACAGGGCTAGGCACAGGAGGATTGGGAGGCGGTGGTGGCTTGGGTACCGGCAGCGGCAGCAGTTTTCAACTCCAGCAAATCATGCAGGCTCCTACTATTGCCCCTCCGACCACAACCACGACTGCTGGCTCAGGAGTGAGCAGCAGTAATTTCCTGGCACCGTATTTCAGTAATGTGCTCTACCAAGGCTCCGCCCAAAACAATCGCTCTTCGGGTGGTAACACGGGAGCACCCGGCGGCTTTGGACAACCGACCTTCGGCACCAATGGCGGCATGGGAGGGGGAAGCATTGGCTTTGCAGGAAGCGCAGGCAGCAGCCGCGGCGGCAGTGTTGGGAGCAGCCGGGGAGGGACCATGGGAGGCGGCCGAGGAGGCAGTATAGGAATAGGAGGCAGTTTTGGTACTGGAGGCGCGACCAACTTGCAGAGTGGGGTGGTTATCCCTCACCAGACAGGAAACAGCTACATGATGGTCGCCCGTTTCCCAGCTCAGACAACACCAGCCCCGCAACTCCAGCAGCAAATCCAAACTCTCTTGCAGCGCAGTACCAACATCTCCAATCCTGGAAGCATCCAGGCCACTGTCTCCGGAAATACGGTGATTCTGCGGGGGTCGGCCGCAGACGAGGAAGAAGCCCGCCGCATCGCAAACATGATCAGCCTGACCCCCGGAGTTCGAGAGGTGCGGAATGAGTTGGTGTATCCCAAACTTCCCGTACTGGATCGTTGATTTCCTGGGCTCTGCTAACTAACTTCCTCGGAGTAGCCGACAGAAAAGCCGTCCGATCCAGGGGACATGAGACAAGGGGGAAACCCGCCTTAGTGGCCTTCTTTGACCAGATTACGGTTCCATTTCGGAATAACCACCACGACATCACTGCTGCCATCGGGAACACATTGGCAACTCAGGCGAGACTCCGGTGTCACCGCGGGCGCCTCATCCAACATATCCTCCTCATCCTCCGTCGGCGGCGGGCAGGATTCCAAACCTTGGGTTACATAGACATGACAGGTTGAACAAGCACACACCCCACCGCAGGAGTGGTTGATCTCCACCCCCGCTTCTTCCGCTATGGCTAGCAAGCTCCCATCCTGGCCAATTTTGCCAAACGGAAACGTCTCAGGGTCCATGCGATACGTCGTGGTCTTGCCCGTTTCTTCATCGATAAACGTCACCGTGTAGGGTCGTGTGGGCCGTTTCAACGGAACCTTGCGAATATATGGGTTGACTCCAGCCATGTTGGGTCCTCGAACTTTGGTTTCCAGGGTGATCTCTCTGCACCATTATAGTTACCCAGAGCCAAACTCTTCGGGGGGTCACAAAAATACCAGCTCCCGACGGTGCCAAACCAGCTACGATCTCAATAGGCTCCAAGATTATTTGCAGTTCCTTCTTTCAAGCCTTGACCGTGACTTGCCCGCCGCATGCTCCATAACGAGAACATTACCTCCTTACGTTGGGAGGCTAGGTTGGCCTTTGCCTTGCAGCGATCGTCCTAATCCGCTATGGTGGCCGGCGAATGACTCGGGTGAGCGTGAACTTCCGCTAGTTTCAACAGCACCCGACCGCCCACTGAAAAGGTTTTTGACAAGGTGTGGCGACTCCTCGGTGAGAATCAACACTCCTGGAACCATTCCTTGTACGTCGTGAGCTTGAGAAACGGAGGCCAAACCGTGCGACACGGAAAGTCATGGATGTCCTGGGCTAGTTGGATACGCGTGTTGGGGATCATGAGCTTGGGGGGAGTGTTCGCACTGGGAGAACTCGGCATTCCACGTTTGGCGGCTCAGATCCCAGAGTTTCTCCCCTTTGCTTCTGGAACAGGGCGTTACAAAACGATATTTCCCGGCCCTGTGAAAACCGAGGAAGTAGAAATTCCCGGAAATGGCAAAACGGGGGACAAGATCAAAGTGGTGATTGACTCTGTCGAATTGCGCGGGGGAACTTTGTTCCTGGTCAGTTATGCAGATGCACCACCGGAAGTCGCTCAACAGCCAACTGCGAGCCGAATGGACAAAGTACGCGACGCCGTCAAAGGACCACGGGGTAAAATACTGGAGGAAAAAGAATTGACGATCGGATACGAAAAATATCCTGCAAGGGACCTGCTCATTGAAACGCCGGAGGGATTTTTGCGCCACCGGATTGTCATTGCCGGAGCGCGTTTGTATCAAATATCGGTTCGAGGAAGCCGGGAGGTAGTGACTTCTCCCTCCGCAGACCATTTTATTCAAGCCTTTGAGGTTACCCGATGATCAACCTGTTGTGCCTGCTAACGTGGTTCACCGCACTGGTTATCGGCATGAACCACCACGCAATGGACTCTCTGGCCCACCCTGTCCGCCTTTTGGAAAAGTCTTATCGCTTCTCGACCCCCGACGGGAAAGGGACTGTGCAGTTTCCCGATAAGCCCAAGGAGTCCAAACGTACTCTCCGCATCGGGGGGAACTCGGTCACATTACGGCTCGCCACTTACGCCACTGTAGAGGGGGATATTTTCCTCTTTGGGTATGCCGATTTACCGACTCAACCCCCAGATGCGAACGCCATTCTTCAGGGAGTGTTCGAAGGATTAGTACGCGACAACCCCATGATCCAACTGAAAAATCTTGTCTTCGGGGAGCAAAAACTGCCGGGTCAAGAAATCACGTGGCACACGGACGACAGACAAATGGTCTGCCGTTACATCCTGTGCAAACAACGCTTGTACCAAATCATGGTGCTTGGCTCACCCCAATTTGTCACAAGCAATACAGCTCGCGCATTCCTCGACTCGCTGTTGGTTAAGTGACTGCCGCCAATTGTGAAAACCATCCCCGCAGAGAAAACAACCCTAAGGAGTGGAACGAACTTGCCGGTGACCCTTGGGCACCTAGGCTCTGACCAAATCCCATCAGGACGGAAAGCATGGGGAGCGTTGGGGTCACTTTCCACCACCCATGCTCGTAGACCCACGGGGGATGTTCCCCTGAACTTCCCACACTCGCCCTTTATTTTTCCGCTCTTTTTCCTACAATAGCGGATAGGAAAGCTATGATGGAGGGATGGGAAAATATCACCGCCCCCATCGAAGCTAAGACAACGGGGTGTAGCTCAGCCTGGCTAGAGCGCGTGGTTTGGGACCACGAAGTCGCAGGTTCAAATCCTGTCACCCCGACTTGTCACTTGAAACTCAGGTGAAACTAAGTGCAGTGAAACCAAATGATATGATCCACTCCAGCTCTTTCGAGCGGATTCTTCATTTCACTTAAACACGATTCAACTCATATCGCTGTGTGGCACAGCGCTGTTTGCAATTTGTTTGTACCATCTTAGAAAATTGTTTATGAAGTTTCATGTGCATATAACTCATGGCGACGAGTATGATAGGAGACCCCCTATCGTGTGAGCATTACTTGCGGCCAGTATTGGTGGCAAGTCAGGCGGCACGGAGAAGCGCCAAGTCCTTGGTTTGTTCGGCAACCCAAGCACTCAATCGCGACCAATGTCGTGGATCGCCAGGACAAAAACTACCCAACCATCGTCCTCCTCGGGCGCCTGTGAGAAAGGGGAATTGACCGGCGACACCATCGCAAGTCAAGGTAGCGAGGATCGCAGCAGCAGCCGCCTGTCGGCCTAGTGGAGGAATCCCCGCCACATCGGTCCGCTGCAACCCAACGGGGAAGTGCTGGGCCAACAATTGCCAGAGGAAGCCATTGCGTACGCCACCGCCGCTGACGAGAAGGGGATGGGTCAAGGCATCCGCGGGCAACCATTGGCGGACGGCGTCGGCAACGGATCGAGCTATCCAGCACGTGGCGGTGCATAACAGGTCCGAGAGGGTGATTCTCAGCGACTGAGCTGCTGCGAATGCCGAGAGAAGAAAGGCTCGGCCAAAGGTCTCCGGAGGGATGGTCTTGGGAGGACGGCGTGAGAGGTAGGGGTGCTCATCCCAACGGGTCGACAAGGATTCATGATGATGCCCTTGCACTGCCCGTTTTCCACCATGGTCACAATACTCCCGTCCACGGGTGCCATGATATATCAGGCTATCCAGCCAATGGTTCCCTGGTCCTACTTCAAAGCCAAATAACTGTTTGAGACTGCCATGACCCGGAAGATACAGGAGGCTGGTCACGTGACCCACATGCAACAACACTCGCGGTAAGGGGAGGTGGCGGAACAGGAGAAAGTCTGCCAAAGCGGTCAGAAGCCGGCCGGAACCGCCGGCAGCCCGATCGCGTTGTGGCATACTATGCACCACACTACATCCTGTTTGTTCTGCCAGCCGTGCCGCCATTTCGGCCCAATCCAGCCAGGTGCTCCCAATAACTGGCTCCAACAGACCGCAAACAAAGAGGTCCCGAACTCCCACCCCGGCTTGAGTTAGTGTCTGACGCAGAGCTTGTACGGCCACCTCGGCCACACCAGTTCTTTCGCTATGACTCGCGGGCCTCCCATGGTCACGCACTTCCAGGCGACTGCAGATGCACCAATCCCGCAGAGACAAAGGAAACGGCACGCGGACGGACGCCAACAGCCGCGGCTGCAATTCCAAACCGATACCTTGGACTTGCAGGACAACGGCATCGACGCCTTCCCATCCAGAACTGATGCTGACTCCGACCACCAGGCGCATGACAGATCTGCCATTGTCAGGTCACAAGGCTGCCCGCACAAGCGGAGAGATCAGAATGAACCGGTTCCAACGGGAGGATGGCTCACGCCGCCACACTCAAAGCACTCCCGCTCCGAGCCGCCGCCTGCACGAAGCACTCGAAGATCTGCATGTCCAACGCGCTAGCGGTTTCATCCTCGGGATGCCACTGGACCCCGACACAGAACCAATTCGGGTCGGTAGACTCAATAGCTTCGACGACTCCATCCGGAGAACGAGCCGCCACCCGCATTCGCCGTCCGAGTTGATGGACCGCCTGGTGGTGCATGCTATTAACCCGCAATTCCGGCGTGCCATAAATGTCCTGCAAACGGGTATTCGGCTCAATCAAGACCATATGTCGGTGGGGTGCTCCCGTGTGGTCATAATGCGGCATGGCGCGGGGATTGTCGTGCGGGAGATGCAAAAACAATGTCCCACCGGCGAATACATTCAACTGTTGCATCCCTACTCCGATGCCCAAGACCGGCAGCTTCCGCTGGAATATCCACGCCAGCAAATAGCGATCGACCTCTTCCCGTCGCTCCGGCATCGGATGCACAGCAGCGGTCAGCGACTGGCCATTGCGCCGAGGGTCCATGTCCGCTCCACCGGTCAGTAACACACCAGAGAGGCGTTCCAACAAGCTATCCAGCTCTGACAAAGAATCCTTACGCAGCGGCGGAATCAACAGAGGCATACCACCAGCCGCCCAGATGGCATCCAAATACCCTAGATTCAGACGCAAATGCGGGGTCACGCCTCGCTCGGCGATCACATCCATATTGATGCCAATGACCGGGCGCGCTACGGAACGAACGGAAGGTGTGCTCTTGCTTTCTTTCGTGCGAACGGATGCCATGGGTCTCCCTCCTTGGAGTGTCTCACGACGAGGTTTCCTACCCCGCATCACAGACTATTGGGAGTGATTAGTGTAATGACCACCCTCCGCAGCCTGCAAGAGCAAAATCCCGATGGCTGTCCCTTCGGGTCTGACAAATAAATCTGGCGCTGGGTGGGGAGCTGTGGCAAAATAGATAAGCCCATTCCTGTTGTTTCAAGGAGTTCGCTATGGACACAACGCCGAAACTGAATCGTGC
>ENA-ORXB01000228-ORXB01000228.1-sediment-metagenome-genome-assembly--contig:-NODE-228-length-134162-cov-196.952209_pt1 | contig 134162 bp, 107 predicted proteins | sample MGYA00237863_ERZ511475 | MGnify/ENA primary metagenome ERZ511475 (study PRJEB26305, sample SAMN06343858) | sediment metagenome | isolation source: hot spring sediment | place: Canada: British...
CCGGCTGGGGGAGGCCAACACCCTGGCCTCTATGAGTCGCCTGGCCCTCCAGCAGGGCCGGGATGAGGAGGCCCGCGCCCTCCTCCAGCAGGCGGTGGACCTGCACGCGGCCATTGGTGACCGCTACAGCATCGCCGCCGATCTGGGCAACTTCGGGCTGGTCCTGCGGGACCTGGGCCGGCTGGAGGAGGCCCGCCCCTACCTCCTCCAGGCGGCGGAGATGTTTGAGGTTATCGGTCTCCACGATCGGGCAGAGCGACACCGGCAGGCCGCTCAAGGCGTTCCCCTCCACCCGGCGGTGGCCCGGATGGCCCCGCTCCTGCTGGCCCTCGTCGCCGTGGCGGCGGGGGAAATCCGGGGGGAGGCCGCCCGGCCGGTACGGGAGGCGCTGGCGGCGATGGCCCCAACTCAGGACCGGGCCGCGCTGGCCGGGGCGCTTCAGCGCGTGCTGGACGGGGAGCGGGAATGGGAGGCCCTGGCCCAGGGGCTGGACGAGATAGACCAGCAGGCCCTGGCGCTGGTCCTGGCCGCGCTGCAGGCCCCGCCGGCCCGCCAACTCCTCCGGGCGCTGGCAGAGGGGGCCGTACACGAATAAGACACGAATGCACGAATTTCACGAATCACGAATCAGCAATCACGAATCACGAATCAGCCATCCCAAACCGAGGTGCCTATGCCTACCATAGACGACCTGATTGCCCAACTCCGTCAGATGCGAGAGCAGGCCCGGCTGGCGGGCGGACCAGAGCGGATTGACCGCCAGCACGCCGGGGGGAAACTGACCGCCCGGGAGCGAATAGAGAAACTCCTGGACCCCGGCTCCTTCCGGGAACTGGATATGTTCGTCACCCACCGCGCCGTGGGCTTCGGCGTGGAGAAGCAGAAGTACCTGGGGGACTCCGTCGTCACCGGCTGGGGGACGATCAACGGCCGCCTGGTCTACGTCTTCTCCCAGGACTTCACCGTCTTCGGCGGCTCCCTCTCCGAGGTCCACGCCGAGAAGGTCTGTAAGATTATGGACCTGGCGATGAAGAACGGCGCCCCCGTCATCGGCCTGAACGACTCCGGCGGCGCGCGCATCCAGGAGGGTGTCGTCTCCCTGGCTGGCTACGCCTACATTTTCCTCCGCAACGTCCTGGCCTCCGGCGTCATCCCCCAGATTTCCGCCATCATGGGCCCCTGCGCGGGCGGCGCCGTCTACTCCCCCGCGATGACCGACTTCATCCTCATGGTCAAGGACACCAGCCACATGTTCATCACCGGCCCGGACGTCATCAAGGCGGTGACGCGGGAGGAGGTGACCTTTGAGGAACTGGGCGGAGCGATGACCCACGCCACCAAAAGCGGCGTGGCCCACTTCGCCGCCGAGAACGAGGAGCACTGCTTTGACCTCATCCGCCGTCTCCTCTCCTATATCCCCCAGAACAACATGGAGGACCCGCCCTTCGTCCCCACCGCCGACCCCGAGGACCGCATGGACGAGGAGTTGAAGACCATCATCCCCGAGAGCCCCACCCGTCCCTACGACGTGAAGGAGGTCATCCGGCGGGTGGTGGACAACGGGGAGTTCCTGGAAGTCCACGAGCACTGGGCGCAGAATATCGTGGTGGGCTTCGCCCGACTGGGCGGCTTCTCCGTCGGCATCGTCGCCAATCAGCCGCTGGTCCTGGCGGGCGTCCTGGATATAGACGCCTCTCGCAAGGCGGCCCGCTTCGTCCAGTTCTGCGATTGTTTCAACATCCCCATCGTCACCTTTGTGGACGTGCCGGGCTTCCTCCCCGGGGTGAACCAGGAGCACGGCGGCATCATCATCCACGGCTCCAAGTTGCTCTGGGCCTACTGCGAGGCGACGGTGCCCAAAGTGACGGTCATCCTGCGCAAGGCCTACGGCGGCGCCTACGACGTGATGAGTTCCAAGCACATCCGGGGCGACATCTCCTACGCCTGGCCCACGGCGGAGATCGCGGTGATGGGGCCCGAGGGGGCGGTGAACATCATCTTCCGTAAGGAGATCGCGGCCGCCGCCGACCCGGAAGCGGAGCGGGAGCGGCTGGTGCGGGAGTACCGGGAACAGTTCGCCAACCCCTACATCGCCGCCGCGCGCGGCTACATTGACGACGTGATAGAGCCCCAGGAGACCCGCCCCCGCCTGATTGAGGCGCTGAAGATGCTGCGGAACAAGCGGGACGCCAACCCGCCGAAAAAACACGGCAACATCCCGCTGTAGGGGCAACCCTTGCGGTTGCCCAACCCTTGCGGTTGCCCAACCCTTGCGGTTATCCTGGGGCAGGCGCAAGGCCTGCCCCTACAGGAGCGGCATCTATGCCCTCTCTCTGGCTGACATCTGACCGCACCCTTAACATTGCCCACCGCGGGGCCAGCGCTGTTGCACCGCCCAACACCCTGGCGGCCTTCCGCCGCGCCGCCGACCTGGGCGCCGACGGCGTGGAACTGGACGTCCACCTCTCCGCCGACGGCGTCCCGGTGGTCATCCACGATTTCACCGTAGACGGGACCACCGACGGCACGGGCCGGGTGCGGGACCTGCCCCTGGCCGCGCTGCGGGAACTGGACGCCGGCTCCCGCTTTGACCCGGCCTTCGCCGGGGAGCGCATCCCCACCCTGGAGGAAGTCTTCGCCGAAGTGGGGGGCCGTCTCCTCATCAATGTGGAACTGAAGTCCATGCCCGGCAACGACTATCCGGGGCTGGAGGAGGCGGTGGCGGCGCTGATCCGGCGGCACGGTCTGGCGGACCGGGTGCTGGTCTCCTCCTTCAACCCCTTCGCCCTGCGGCGGTTCCGGCGGGCCATGCCGGAGGTGCCCGTGGGCTTTCTCTATGAGACGGCGCCCCTTTCCCGCGCCGCGCGCCTGGTGGCGGCGCTGATGCCCGGCCTGCGGCCCCAGGCCGTCCACCCCTGGTGGGGCACGGTCACCCCGGAGGCCGTCCGGCGGGCCCACGCCCGGGGCCGGCGCGTCGTCGCCTGGACGGTGGACGACCCCGCCGCCATGGCCCGCCTGGTGGAGTGGGGGGTGGATGCCATCATCACCAATTATCCCGACCGGATGTGCCAGAACCGATAACCGGCATCCGGCTGGACATTTTTAGAATTTCGGGTATCATTTTATGAAATAAGAAACCGACCCGTTTCTTCTGGACGGAGGCACGGCGAAATGGGCGAGCAGCACTTTCCGGGACGTTGGCTGGTTACTTCCCTCCTTCTGGCCCTGGTGGGGACTGCAGGCCTGCTCCTGGGCCTGCAGCCCGAAACGGAAGCGGCTCCTGCACCCGGATTCTCCCCCGCCCTTCTCTCCGTCCCTCAACTCCAGTCCCAACCCGGATTGCAGGTGGATAAGGATGGGCCAGATCGGGTAACCATTCTGGACACCATCACCTACACCATCCGCATCACCAACGCCTCCGGGCAGACCCTCCAGAACGTGGTCATCACCGATACCTACAGCAGCCAGATCTACCCTTCCTCTTCCTCCTTCTTCCTGGCCGAATACAATGGCAACTATGCTGCCCAGGGAATCTCCGTACAATGGTTCACGTACACGGTGATTCCGGCCCTCAAGCGAGGGGAAATATACTGGCATCTGGGCACGCTGGGCCCCGGCGTCGCCGGAACTATTGTGCTGACCATGGGCGTACCGGACGGCCTGCAGCCCATGCATAAGATTGCGGGTACGGAGATGGGCCCCTCCGACCTGGAGAACTCCCTGGTCATCACCACCAGCACTCCCGGTGTGATCGGAAGCCATGACATCGTTGTCTCCTCTATCGTCGGTCCGGTGCTGAAATTGCAAAAATCGGCTCAGACCGAGACAGGGATACCCAACCAGGAACGGGTGGGCCGTTTGGTGACCTACACCATCCGGGTGGATAACGCCCCCATCACCGAACGGGATGACTCCTGGCCTGCCACCGGGCTGAAGGTATGGGAAAATCTCCCCGCATATCTGGATTTGATCACGGCTACGGCTTCCGTCCCGGGGGTGACGGTCTTCTACACCCCATCTGCCCGGATCATCACCTGGACCTATCCGGCCGATTTCGTCCTCAATCCGGGAGAGGCGACTTTCGTCACTTTCACCACCCGCATCACCCTGACCGCGCCCACGGACCAGAACATCAAAAACGACAGGAACCGGTGCCAGGCCCTATCGGCCGAGATGGTCAAACCGGCCCAGTGCGCCAGCGACGTTAATGTCCGAGTGTTGACTCCCCAATATAAGACGGTGGAGACTGCCTCCCCGCCCGCTCAGATTGACCGGAGTTACCCCAATCGCCCGGTTACCTACACTATCTATGTCTACAACCCCCTCCAGACAGAAGTGACCGGCGTCGTGGTCACCGACGCGATGCCCTCCACCTTCTCTTTCCAACACATAGTCAACGGCCCCTCGCCCGCGTCTGTCCTTACCAACGTCGTCCGCTGGGAAAACCTGACCCTGCCGCCCAATGGGGTTATCAGTTTCACCTTCCGGGCCTGGATTGGCGCGCAGACGCCAGTAGCAGATAACTGCGGCAGCAAAGACTATCAGAATTTCATCACCGTGACCGCCCCAGCCTTTCCGGTGACCTACTTCACCAAAGAACATGGCAAGATCAGCATATACCCGCAAATCACCGTGAACAAGGCGGTGGCGCCCACAGTTCAATCCCCGGGAGACCGGGTGGTATATACGATCACGCTGAGAAACGTCGGCGACACCTTTGCTACCAATATCATCATCACAGATACCCTCCCCTCCGATTTCCGGTTCTCTGAGATGGCTTCTTCCCCTCCGGGGAATCCCCGCATCCTGACTGATACCCCGAACATCATCTGGTGGGGGACGGAGCAGGGGATTCCCCCACTGGCACCGGGCGGGGAGTTTTCGTTCTCTTTCTGGGCAACAGTAGATGGAACCATCAACGAGAATTATTACAATCTGGTCTCAGGCTACAGTCCGGATACTTATATCTGCTGGCGCAGGACGGCATCAGTGAGGGTGGATTCCCCCTTCCGCTACACCAAAACCGCCGACCCACCCATCGTGGTTCAGGGGGAAAACCTCCAGTATGCCGTGCAGTTCTGGAACGTCTCTTCGGTGCGGGACTATGCTATAGACGCGTTTATAGACAATCTGCCTTCTGGCTTCTACGCCAGTGGAAGCCCCCAGCATTCGTATATCATCACTCCTCCTTTCACTCTTGCGCGGGACGGCAGCACCGTCTGGGCCTACACCTTTACCGTGTCCGTTATCGGAGAGGGCACTAACACCACGTGGTGTAATGAACTTTTTGAGGAAAACAAGCGGACCAAATGGCAGGATAAGAACACCTTTGGCATTCACACAACGAATCCCAGCGCTTTGTGGACGAACCGAGATAAAGCCGGGCCGGTCTATGTTTACCCGCACGTTTCCCTGGTGCCGGTGGCAAATCCTAACCCGGTGGGCCTGGGCAGTCTGTTCACGGTTACCCTCTACCTGACCAACCACATTCGCAGTCCCGCGATGCCAGTAACGCTGACGGTCGTGAACTACGAGTTGCCGGTCGGTTTCCAGGCGATCTCTGGAGAAGGCCCGACTCCACCGGATGAATGCGCCGGGCAGGTCTGTACCTGGCGCAATCGGGTGCTCCCACCTGCTGGGAGCCTGGCCCTCCACCTCCGTGCGCGGGCTCCCTTCACCCTTACCGATTTCACCAGTTATGCCCAGGCTTATCCGGAGAATATGAATATATGCGTTCCAAAAGGCAAACTGATCATCAGTGTGGTTCGGGGGGTGGAACTGAAAAAGAAGCCCAATGTCACGCAGATCGGTCCACTGGGGATCTTGGAATATACGCTGGAAGCCACCAACCTGACCGGTGGGCCGGTCTATAACGTGCGCATCACCGACACTTTTGAGGGAGGGTTCCAGTACGTGGAGACCACCAGCGGGCGCCAGCCGATCAGTACCTCGCCCCTGGTATGGGAGATTCCCTATCTGGGGCCCACAGGGAGCGGTGCTGACAAAGAAACCGTCCGTTTCCGGGCCCGCTCGGGTGTGCTGGTCGGACGGTGGTACAATTGGGTGAACGGGGTTTCTCCTTCCACGTATGTGACCCGGAGCGCTAACTACACAAAAGAAGTGGAAGTGTTTGTGATTTCCGGCATCGGCCTCTACAAAGTGGCCAGTCCGGAAACCATTGTGGCCGGAGAATCGGTGGTCTACACCATCACCCTGTATAATGGCTCGGACCAGTATGACCTCCGGAATATTCGCATCACCGACACGCTTCCGGCCGGCTTCACGTATACCGGGATGGTATCGGGAATTCCACCGGCTCAGACCAACCCACCCGTCTGGATAATCGCAGGCCCGTTGAAAAAGGGTGAGAGTCTGGTCCTGGCCTTCCGGGCGACGACGAACGCCCAGATGGCCAGCGGTCGTTACTACAATCGGGTCTCCGGTTATGCGGAGAAGGCTGTCGCTCCGTATGACCCGGTAGTGGTCCCAGATACCGGGGACACCGCTCCGGTCTACATCCAGGGCATCCCCACGGTAGAGTTGGCGAAGAGCGTGGAGCCCCAGGAAATCCAGGCCGGGGGAACGGTTACCTACACGGTGACCATCTACAACGACACCGACTCGCCTCAGACACTGCGCCTGACGGATACCCTCCCCGTCTCCGTTACGTGGGCGGGAATGGTGGAAGGACCATCCCCCGTGATGACCTCCCCGATCGTCGTCTGGGACTCCATCTCCGTGGGGGTCAACCAGACCGTCACCCTGCGCTTCCGGGCGGCGGTGGACCGGCTGGCCCGCAGCGGGACGTTCTACAACCGGCTGGACGCGCGGGCCGGCGCCTTCGTCCTGCCGCCGCTGGATGCCGCCCCGCTGACCATCCAGGAAATCCCCCGGGTGGACGCCCAGGTCTCCATATACGGCCCGCAGGCCGCGCATCCCGGCGATGCCTTCCCGTACACCGTCTTCTTCACCAATTCCTCCCCCATCACGCTGGAGAACACCGTCCTCACGGTCACCTTCCAGCCGTCGGCCTGCTGGAGCGTCACCAGCGGGGATTGGAACCCGGCAAACGAGGGCGTGTACACGTACTTCGTCGGCACCCTGCCTCCGGAGGAGGCAGGCAACGTGCCCTTGGAAGTCCAGGTCAGCCCGGCGGTCCCCGAAAGCATCTGGACGATGACCGCGACGGCCCGGATTGACTACCAGACGGCCGAAGAGACCGTAGAGGAGAACCTGGCCAACAATACAGACCAGGCCGAACTGGCCATCATCTGGGGCCTTCGCCTCTCCAAGACGGTGGACCCCATCAGTACGACGGCGGGCAGTCCGGTCATTTACACCATCACCCTGCAGAACGGCCTGGAGACGGCCATCCGGAACATCCGCATCACCGACACGCTGCCGGTGGGCTTTTCCTTTGATGGGATGATTTCCGGGCCCCAACCCACCCAGAACAGCCCACCGGTCTGGGTGGTATCGGGCCCGCTGGCCCGGCAGTCCAGCCTGACCCTGGTCTTCCGGGCGCGGACCGACTCTCAGATGGCCAGCGGCTCCTATCCCAACCGGGTCTCCCTCTCTGCGGAAAAGAACGTCGCGCCCCACGAACCGGTCAGCGCCGACACCGGATATACCGCGCCGGTCTACGTCCGGGGCATCCCCACCGTCCAGCGGACCAAGACGGTGGAGCCCAGTGAGGTCCGGGCGGGCGGAGAGGTCACCTACACCATCACCCTCTACAACGAGAGCGACTCCCCCCAGACCCTCCGGCTGACGGACACTCTCCCCGTCTCCGTCACCTGGGCGGGCCTGCTGGAGGGGCCCGCGCCGGTGATGACCTCGCCGGTCGTCGTCTGGGACAACATCTCCGTGGGAGTCAACCAGACGGTCACCCTGCGCTTCTGGGCGGCGGTGGACCGGCTGGCCCGCAGCGGGACGTTCTACAACCGGCTGGACGCGCGGGCTGGCACCCTCGTCCTGCCGCCGGTGGAGACGGCCCCGCTGACCATCCAGGAGATCCCCCGGGTGGACGCCCAGGTCTCCATAGATGACGGGCGGATCACGGCATCCCCCGGGGATACCCTCAACTATACCGTCCGCCTGACCAACACCTCCTCGGTCTGGCTGGAGCACATCGTTCTGACGGCGACTCTGGAACCGGCGGACTATCTGACGGTCGTCAGCGGGGGATGGAACGGCATCGGGGGCGGCGTGTACACCGCTTCGGCAGGCACCCTGTCGCCCAACGGAAGCAGCAGCGTCCATCTGGATGTTCAGGTCTCCTCCGGCATCCCCGACACGTTCTGGACCGTGACGGCGACGGTGGGCCTCGGCTATGAGACGGGCGAGGAGGTGATAGAGGAGAACCTGGCGAACAACGTGGGCCGGGACGTGGACATTCTCCGGGGTCCGGACCTGGTGGTGACCCGGATCACCTGGCAGCCCGCGCAGCCGACGGCAGGCTACCCGATGACATTCTACGTGACGGTGAAGAACCAGGGCGTGCATACAGTGTCGCAACAGTGGAATGGCAACACTCCCCCCTGGCTCTTCGTGACCGAGGTGTATGCGAAGGACCCGCAGGCCAGCCCGCCTACTGGTGTCTTTGACCACATTGGCGGGTCCTGTACCAGCGATGGGTCATTCTGCGAGCGGTGGGAATACACCCAGTGGTCCCGGAGCCTGGGCGTGAACGAGGAGCGGACGTTTCCCTTCTCGGTGACCCTGCCAGCGGGCACCTATTGGACGCATGCCCAGGTGGACGTCTCATGGACGGGTTCTCATCCATGGGGACAGCCGTTCGGGCTGATCCGTGAGGCCCGGGAAGACAACAACATCTTCAGCGGAAACCTGCTCGTGGTCTATCCGCTGCGGCGTGTCTACCTGCCGCTGGTGCTGAGAAATCGGTAAAAACACTACCCTCCCGACCCGGAGAAGAGAACGATGCGCACCCAATTCCTTCCATTGCTGGTCTTGCTGACGGGCCTGTTGGTCCTGAGCGTCCTGCTGGCCCCTGGGGTTCAGGCGATGGTTGCGCTGCAACCCCCTGTACCGACGGACACGCCGACCCCCGGCGGCCCGCCGACCCCCACGGAGCCTCCATCGCCCACCCCGGTCCCGCCGACGGTGCCACCTTCTCCGACGCCGGTCCCGCCGACGCCCACCCCGGTGCCGCCGACGCCCCCTTCGCCACCCCCGCCGACGGAGCCCCCACCGCCTCCGCCGACGGAGCCGCCGCCCCCTCCGCCGCCTCCGCCACCCCCGGCCCCACCGGAACCCACCGCCACTCCCACCCCGACTCCGCGCCCGGTCCGGTCGGTCAGTGGGGAGCGGATGCCCGTCACAGGTGGGCTCTACGGGTGGATGTGGGGAGGCGTCGGCTTGGGAGTGGTGATGCTGGCCCTGGCACTCATCCGGCGCTCTGCCCGGAACCGCAAAAATCCCGACCGGTAACCCCTCACGCTTCACGTTTCACTTTTCGCTCCGGAGGTGACCTTTGCAGGACGCCATGCTGACCCCCGAACAGCGCGCGCTGCGGGAGGCGGTGCGGGAGTTTGTCCGCAGCGTGCCAAAGCAACTGATCCTGGATATGGATGCCGACCGCGTCCGCTACCCGCGCGAGTTCGTCCGCGAGGCTGGACGGCGGGGCCTCCTGGGCCTCCGCTTCCCGCCCGAATACGGCGGGCGGGGCCTGGGCTGGGAGGACGAAATCATCGCCATTGAGGAGGTGGGCGTGCTGGGCACCGCGCTGGCCTGCGCCTACGTCATGCCCAGCATCGTCGGGGAGGCGCTGAACGTCTTCGGCACCCCCGAGCAGAAGGAGCGCTGGCTGCGGCCCCTCATCACCGGCGAGAAGATTGCCGCCGAGGCCCTCACCGAACCCCGCGGCGGCTCCGACTTCTTCGGCACCACCACCGAGGCCCGCCGGGAAGGGGACCACTACGTCCTCCGGGGCCAGAAGCGGTTTATCGTCGGCGCGGCGGAGGCGGACTTCTTCCTGGTTTACGCGCGCACCGACCCCAGCGCGCCGCCCCACCAGGGCATCAGCGCGTTCATCGTGGAGCGGGGGCCGGGGGTGGACGTGGCCTACCTCTACGGACTCCTGGGCACCCGCGGCGGCGGCACCGGACGGGTGGTCTTCCGGGACGCGCGCGTCCCGGCAGAGAACCTGATTGGCCCGGAGAACGGCGCGGCGGACATCTTCTATCGGATGATGATCCCCGAGCGGATGACCAGCGCAGCGGGGGCCATCGGCATGGGCCGGGCCGCGCTGGAGGTCGCCGCCCGTTACTCCGACCGCCGCAAGGCCTTCGGGGAGAAAATCCGCCGCTTCCAGGCCGTCAGTTTCAAAATTGCCGACTCCATCACCCTGCTGGACGCCGCGCGGGGCCTGGTCTACAGCGCCGCCCGCTGCATAGACGCCGGCGACGACCCAGGCCGCACCCGCCGCCTGGTCTCCGAGGCCAAGAAGTTCGCCACCGAGGCCGCCTGGCAGGTCATCAACCACGCCATGCAGGTCGTCGGCGGCATCGGCTACACCAGTGTCTACCCCATTGAGCGCCTGCTGCGGGACGCCCGGCTCATTATGATCTGGACCGGGACCAACGAGATTATGGACCTCATCATCCAGCACGAGTACTACCGGGAGGTCCTGGCTCCTCGCTCCGACGTGCGGGATGTGGAGGCCGACGCGCCGGAGGCGGAGCAGATGGAGGAGAAGGTGTATGAGTAGGAGAACGGTTCCTCACCCCTCCCCCGCCGCCTGTGGCGGTAGCGGCGAAGCCGCTGGGGATGGGGTGAGGTACACCCGCCGCGAATTTCTCCGACTCTCCCTCACCGCGCTGGTCGCGCTGGCCCCCTGGCCGGGACGGGGGTGGCTCTGGCGGCCCCAGTCCGGCGGGCCCGTGCGCATGGGCCGGGCCATCCACCCCGTCACCCTCTACGATGCCCCCCGGCGGGATGCCAACCGCCTCGGTGGTTGGAAACGGGACGACGTCTTCCCCATCGTGCGGGAGGTGCGGGCCCCCGGCCTGAATGCCTACAACGACCTCTGGTACGAGACCCCCGACGGCTATGTCTTCTCCGCCTGGGTCCAGCCTATGTGGGTCTGGCCGCCCCAGTTGCCGGAGACGAACATCGGCGACTGGGGCTTCTGGGGCGAGGTCTGCGTCCCCTACACCGACGCGCGGGAGGAGCCCCATCCGGAGGCGAAGGTCGTCTACCGCTTCTACAACCGGACCACCTATCACGTCGTCGGGGTCGCGTTTGACGACGGGGGAAATGCATGGTACAAAATCTACGACGAACTCCCGCCCACCGGCTACCAGTGGGTGCTGGCGACAGACATCCGACGCCTCTCCCGGCGGGAACTTTCCCCCATCCACCCGTTTGTAGGGGCCAAGCGGATAGAAATTGACCTTTCCAAACAGACGGTGACCTGCTACGAGGGGAACCGCGTCGTCTTCACCACCCGGTGCGCGTCAGGCCTCGGGAAGCGGGTGCTGGATGATGGAACGGTAGAAGACCTTTCCACACCGGAAGGGGACCACGCCGTCATCCTGAAACAGGTCTCCCGGCACATGAGCAACCGTCCCCAGAAGCCGGGGGACCCGGTTCCGGCGGACCTGTTTGACCTGCCGGGCGTACCCTGGAACACGTTTTTTGACCGGAGCGGGACGGCGATTCACGGCACGTACTGGCGCAACGACTACGGCGTTCCCCGCAGTCACGGGTGTGTCAACGTCTCCATAGACGCGGCGCGCTGGATTTACCGCTGGGTCTATCCCATCGGCGGCGCGGAGGACGATTTCATCCAGGGGGACGAGCGGGTCGGTACGCCGATCCGGATTTTCAAATCCTGATCTGGCGACCTGACAGTTTGGAATAGGACACGGATCAACACGGGTTTTTACGGGTCGGCACGGATGAAAAATCCGTGAAAATCCGTACCATCCGTGTCCATCCGTGTCCCATTGAACGGGAGCCATGCAAATGGGAGACATAGATGCGAAACTGGAGCGGGCGGCGGTCCTGCTGCGGAATGCCTGCCACGCGGTGGTGCTGACCGGCGCGGGGATCAGCACGCCTTCGGGCATCCCGGACTTCCGCTCTCCGGGCTCCGGGCTGTGGGAAAAGGACGACCCCATGGAGGTGGCGTCCATCTACGCGCTGCGGCGGGACCCCCAGCGCTTCTACCAGTGGGTTCGCCCGCTGGTGTCGCTGATGCGCCAGGCCCAGCCGAATCCGGCCCACATCGCCCTGGCCCGGTTGGAGGCCGCCGGCCGCATCCAGGCTGTCATCACGCAGAACATAGACGGATTGCATCAGCGGGCCGGCTCCCGCGTCGTCCTGGAACTGCACGGTCATCTGCGGACGGCGACTTGCCTGAACTGCTTTCGGCAGACGTCGGCGGAGGGGCTGGAGGAGACCGTGGAGCGGGGGGAGGTACCGCGGTGCCCGTTTTGCGGCGGGGTGGTCAAGCCGGATGCCATCCTCTTTGGGGAGCAACTCCCCACCGAAGTGTTCATCGCGGCGATGGAGCATGCCCGCCGGGCCGACCTGATGCTGGTGGTCGGGTCGTCGTTGATGGTGATGCCAGCGGCCAAACTCCCGGCGATCACCCATGCCAGCGGGGGAACATTGTTGATCTTCAACCTGCAGAGTACCTATGCCGACGCGTTCGCCGCCGCCGTCTTCCACGCCGATGTGACGGAGACTCTGCCCCGTCTGGCGAAAAAGTGTCTGGGGGAGTAGGAACGTAATATCAATTGTGTTTGCTTCGGCTGATATAAACACAGGGCAGGGAGTGAGGGGGAAGGAATGGGCGGGTCATCCCTCAATCCGGAAGAACGCATCGCTCGCCTGCAGCGTATCATAGAAGTCAGTCGTCTGCTCAACTCCACGCTGAGCCTGCAGCCGCTGCTCTCGGAAATCGTCCGTGTCGTCTGTGACCTCACCGATGCCGAGACCGGCTCCATTCTGCTGGCAGACAGGCGGACAGGGGAATTGCGCTTTGAGGCCACCACCCATCCGGACGGGCACGCGATTTACCAAATGGCTGTGCCGATGGAAAGTATCGCAGGCTGGGTCTTCCAGCAAAACGAGCCGGTCATGGTCTCCGATGCCCAGGAAGACCCTCGTTTTTACGCTCAGGTGGACCGGGAGACCGGCGTGGAGACGCGATCGCTCATCGCTGTCCCGATGGCAGTGCGCGGGAGGGTCATCGGCGTCTTGGAGGTCATCAACCGACACAATGGGGGGGCCTTCACCCCGGACGACCTGGAGACCCTGCGCATCCTGGCCGACCAGGCCGCGATTGCTGTGGAGAACGCCGTCCTCTTTGAGCAGTCGGACCTGGTGGCGGAAATCGTCCACGAGATGCGCACGCCGCTGGGGGTGATTGCGTCCTACGCCGACCTGATCACTCGCGAGAATATCTCTCCCCGGGACCGCAACGAGTTTGCCCGGCTGATCCAGCAGGAAGCCCTGCGGTTGAGCCGAATGGCCGGGGAGTTTCTGGACCTGGCGCGGCTGGAGTCAGGGCGGGTCTTTTTGGGCCGAGAGTCAGTGAACCTGACGGAGACGGTGGCGTCGGCGCTGGAGGCCCTGCGCCCTCAGGCAGAGGAGAAGGGGATTGGACTGAAGGCATCGTTGCCCGCTACCCTGCCCCCCGTTACCGGAGATGCCGGCCGCATCCGGCAGGTGGTGCTGAACCTGGTCGCCAACGCCGTCAAGTACTGTCGCCCCGGCGACCGGGTGACCGTGTTGGCGGATGTGAGCGAGAGGGAGGTCAGGGTAGGGGTAGTGGATACTGGCCCGGGCATCCCGCGCGATCTGCAGGATCGGCTGTTTGAGAAGTTTGTCCGGATCGGAGAAGGGCAGGCGGAGGGCAGCGGACTGGGGCTGGCGATTTGTCGGCGCATTGTGGAGGCCCACGGCGGACGCATCTGGGTGGAGAGCGAGGAGGGCCGGGGATCCGCCTTCTACTTCACCCTGCCGCTGTAGCGCAGGATTTATCCTGTCATACTCATAGGATTGACCCTGTCTGGTGCAGGGATCAATCCTGCGTCGCATTGGGCTGGGGCGGGCGGCCGAAGGCCGCCCGCCCCAGCCTTTCTGCGGCGGCGGCCTCCGGCCGCCGCCGCAGAAAGCCCGCGCGCTATCCCGGCCGGAGGCCGCCCCGAACCCGCGCGGCGCGACGCGTCTTCGGGGCGGCCCCAGCGGCTCATCTCGTAGAGACTGCTCCCCGCCACCGCTCCAAAGGAGAGCGCGTAGAGGAGCATAAAGGGAACCACACCCGTCCGGCCCAAACTCCAGGCGAAGGCCGCCGTCGCCAGGGCATAGAGGGCCAGGACGATTTCTCCCCCGATGGACCGATCCCGGGTCAGGCGGTACTGGCGGCGCCGCCAGTTCCTCTCCCGTCCGTCCAGGCAGAACTTGGGGGTCCGGGCAAAGGTCCCGCCCCAACGGGTCAGCCCCTGGAAAATGGCAAGGGTGTTGCCCCAGGCGATGCCGGTCCCCAGCAGGACCAGGGCCGGAAAGGCCAACAGCCGCCGTTTCCAGTCCCGGTACAGGGCCCATTGGCCCGTCCCGTAGACCAGGACCGGCCCCAGGCAGAGCGGCCCCAGCAGGCGGGAGACGTCCCCCAACGGCGATGGAACCAGGAGCGTGGCCGGCGTCAGCAGCAGGAGCAGGACCAGCAGGGGGTGAATCAGGTAGCCGCTCAGGTGGAGAAGCCCCAGCAGTTTCTGGAGCGGACCCACCCGACGGCTGACCAGAAGCGGGCGCGCCAGTTTCCGCAGGCACTGCACCGACCCCCGGGCCCAGCGGGCCTGCTGCTGCTTGAAGGCCAGCATCTGGGGCGGCAGTTCCGCCGGGCAATCCACCTCCGGCAGGAACCGGCATCGCCAGCCTGTCAGTTGGGCGCGATAACTCAGGTCTAAGTCCTCGCAGACGGTATCGCTCTGCCAGCCGCCGCTTTCTTCAATACAGGCCCGCCGCCAGACCCCGCCGCTACCGTTGAAGTGCATCAGCAGGCCGGCCCGGCTGCGGGCCGTCTGCTCCACCACGAAGTGACCGTCCAGCGCGATGGCCGCTGCCCGGGTGACGGGCGAGTCGTCGGCGTTGAGGTGCGACCAGCGGGTCTGCACCATGCCCAGGTGAGGGTCTGCCAGGAAGTGGGGGACGACCCGGAGCAAGAAGTCGGGGCGGGGGCAGAAGTCGGCGTCAAAGACGGCGATCAGTTCCCCGCGCGCCTGCTGGAGCCCCCAGGCCAGCGCGCCGGCCTTGAAGCCGGACCGGTCGGAGCGGTGGAGCACCCGGATGTCCACCCCGCGCTCCCGCCAGAAGGCCGCCCGGGCCTGGGCGATGGCCGTCGTCTCGTCGGTGGAGTCGTCCAGAACCTGGATTTCCAGTCGGTCGCGCGGGTACTCCAGCGCGGCCACCGCGTCTATCAGCCGCCGCACCACGTACCGCTCGTTGTAGAGGGGCAACTGGACGGTGACGACGGGAAGGTCCTCACCCCACCCCTCCCTCCCCTCCCCCGAAGTTGGGCTTTTGGGGGAAGGGGGAGAGGAAGGATATTTTGAAGCCGTCTCCGGCGGGTAGGGGTGGGTAAAAGGAGGATATTTTTCACTGCGGCGGCCTCGCCACCGCAGTGAAAAATATATTTTCTTTATTGCGGGCGAAGAGGTGAAACTGGAGGAGGTGCCTCTGGAAGCGGCCGGGGAGGGGTGAGGTCGTCGGCCCAGCCAGTAGAGCACCAGCAGCACCCAACTGTGCAGGCCGTAGGCTGCCAGCCAGAGGGTGATCAGGGCATAGACGACCGCCAGAATGTGCAGGAGCGGACGGAGTTCATAGAGCGACATGGATGGCGTTCTCAGGGGATGATGTCGCGCCGTCCGAAGGCCACCAGTCCGATGAGCAGAAAGAGCAAAGACCCGCCCAGCAGGATGAGGACATGCTCCAGGATGATGCCGTCTTCCAGAGGGCGGCCCGTGATGTACCAGTAGTAGACCGTCCACTTCTCCAGGGGGCGGAGATGTTCGGAGAGGGGGGCCAGTCCGTTCAGAATGTAGCCACCCACCGACAGCGCGGTCGCGGTGGCGACGGCGGCGGCCCGTCCCCGGACGGCGCAGGCCAGAGCGAAGGCAACCGTCCCGTAGAGCAGGGTCAGCGGCAGTGGGTGGAGTCCGGTGAGCAGCCAGGTCCCCGGCGGGACATCGGAACCGATTGTCAGGCCGCCCGCTCCCATGCTCAGGCCGAAGATAAGGCAGATGGCCGTCAGCGCAGCAACCAGCGCGGCATATTTCTCCAGCACCACCCGCCAGCGGGGAATGGGGTGGGCCAGAAGGATGTCCATAGTTCCCCGCTCCACCTCGCCGGTGATCAGCCCGACGGCGGCGCCAATGGCGTAGATGGCCAGGACCAGCGGCAGGTAACTCAGGAGCGAGCCGGTCATGTATCCGTCTATGGTGGTGAATGACCGGATGTTGCCCAGGAAGGCCAGCGCCTCCGGGGGGAAGGATTGGAGCATCTGGTCGTAGAATTCACCGGCCTTTTGGACAGAGGGGTAAAACAAGAGGGTGAAGTAAGCCAGGGCGCCCAGACCCAGCCCCCAGCCCAAGATAGATTTCCGCTGGTCGTAAAAGGTTTTCAGGAAGACGCTGCGCATCATTGGGCACCCCCCTCTCGGTAAAACGCCAGAAAGGCCTCTTCCAGGTTCGGTTCGTAGGTGATGATGTTCAGCAGGGTGTGTTGGGCGGCGGCCTTGATGAGCGGGTCCAGGCTTCCCTGGACGGCGACGTGCAGGGTGGAACCGGCGGCGGTCACTTCCCGCACGCCAGGGATGGCACGGAAGGGCTCGGGGTCCACCGGCCCGTCAAAGACCAGGTCCATGCGGCGCACGGCCACCCGCTTGAGGTCCGCGACGGTCTCCACGGCGACCAGTTGCCCTTCCCGCAGGATGCCGACCCGGTCGCACAGCCGCTCCACCTCCGGCAGGATGTGGGAAGAGAAGAAGACGGTCCGGCCGTCCCGCCGCACCTCCTCCAGCAGTTCGTAGAGCACCTGCTGCATCAGCGGGTCCAGCCCGGTCGTCGGCTCGTCCAGGATGAGCAGTTCCGGACGGTGCATCATGGCCATGATGAGGCCGATTTTCTGGCGGTTGCCGTGGGAGAGGGAGCGGATGGGGCGGTTCAGGTCGGCCTCCAGGCGGTCGGCTAATCGGGCAATCTCTTTTTGGGGGACGCCGTTGCGCAGGTGGGCGGCGTATTCCAACACCTGCTGACCGGTCAGGTCGGGGTAGAGGGCCAGTTCGCCGGGGAGATAGCCCACCCGTCTTCGGACCTCCACACCGTCCCGCTGCGGGTCCAGGCCCAGGACCCAGGCGTGCCCCCGGGTCGGGCGGATGAGGTCCAGGAGCAGGCGGATGGTGGTGGTCTTTCCGGCGCCGTTGGGGCCCAGGAATCCGAAAATCTCGCCCCGTTCCACCTGTAGACTGACGTCTATGATGCCGCGTGAGCGGCCGTAGTATTTGGTCAGGCCTTCGGTTTCAATGGCCGGCGTGGTCATCAGGCAGTTACCTCAGTTCCTTGAGGATGACGTCCATAACGTTGCCTCAAATCTTCCGATGTTCTCCTCGGCCAGTGCCAGTTGCTTTCGCAGGTCCACCAGCCGAAACGCTGCGCCAATCTGGACGATTTCTTCTTGCTCTTCCTGAGGCAGGGCGAGAAATACATCCACTACATCGGAGACGGCTGGAGTTTTCATGTTCGTCCCTCCATTTCTCCCACCGGATGCCCCAACAAGGCGGCCAGGTCGGTCAGGGCGGTCTCCACATCGGCGCAGACAATGGTGTGCATGCCCAGTAGATGGGCGGCGTCGGTGTTGCGGACGTGATCGTCTATGAAGATGGCCTCCTCCGGCCGCACGCCCAGCCGGTCCAGCGTCAGTTGGTAGATGGCCGGGTCGGGTTTGGCCAGACCGACCTCGGCGGAATTCACGTACAGGTCAAACTCGGCGCGGGGGTCAAAACCGTGCCGCCGACGCAGGGACTCCGCGTGCCCGGGGAAGGCGTTGGTGAGCAGGGCCACCCGGTATCGCCCCCGCAGACTCCGGACGGCAGCGACGACGCCCGGATGCAGGTCGTCGTTGGCGTAGTACTCCCGGTAGAATTGCTGGAGGGCCTCCCGGTCGGGCAGGCCCAGGGCGCGCATCAGATGGTGGTCGTATTCTTCCTGAGAGATGGCGCCCCGTTCCAGCAACTTCCACTCCGGCCCCCAGAGGGCCCGGCTCAGCGTGCCCGGCGGCAGGCCCAGCCGGGCCTCCCACTGGGGGGTCTGTTTCAGGAAGTCCAGCGGGGAGAGGACGCCGCCCCAGTCAAAGATGACGGCGCGGATGCCCGGAAGGGGCCGGAGCACGGGGGGACGGACGGGGAGCCCGGCATCCGCCAGGGCCCGCCGCAGGTGGAGGGCGCCCTGGAAGTCCACTCCGGTCATCCCCAACTGCCGGGCACCCTCCACATTGGGCCTCCAGTCGTCCACGAAGACGGCCTCCTCCGGCGCCACTCCCAGGCGGTCCAGAGTGAGGCGGTAGATGGCGGGGTCGGGCTTCGTGAGGCCCTCTTCCCCGGAGACCACGACGGTGTCAAAGAGCGTCATCAGCCCCCGCCCCGCCAGGAGACGGAAGAGGTGGGTGGGATGGTTACTCAGGAGCGCCGTACGGATGCCGGCCCGGCGCAGTTCCCGGATCAGCCCGACCAGTTCCCCGTCCAGAGCGTCGCCCGCCCAGAAATCCCGCCGCAGGGCAGGAAGGTCGGCCGGGCTGACTCCCAACCGGTCGGCCACTTCGGCCCAAACGTCGTCCACCGAACCCTCGCCCCGTTGGGCCCGGTCCCAGGCTTCACTGGCGAAGAACGTATCCGCCAGCGTGCCGGGGGGCAATCCCAGCCGCCGCTCCCAGGCCATGCGCGGCCGGATGTCCATCGTCCGCATCAGTACGCCGCCCCAGTCCCAAATGACCGCACGGATCACGACTCGTCCTCCGGTGGGGGGAAAAGTTGGAGAAGGTCGCGGAAGCGCGAGAGGCGAACCACCCGGTCCGGGTCGGCGATGGGCACTTCCTCCCAGGACCACGGGCGGTGGTAGGGAATGTGGATGGCGCCAACCCCCGCGGCCAGGGCCGGATTGACGTCGGAGCGGGGGCTGTTGCCCACCATCCACGTCCGGCGGGGATCCAGGTTGTGGCGGACCAGCAGGTCCCGCAGGACCTCCGGCTTTTTCTCAGGGACGATATGGATGGCCTCAAAGTGGGGGGCCAGTCCTGACCGGTCCACCTTATCCCGCTGGACCTTTGGGTCGCCTTTGGTCAACAGGAAGAGGCGACAGTGGCGGGAGAGGATGGCGACCGTCTCGGCGACGCCGTCCAGCAGGATGATGGGGTACTCCACCACCCGGTGGCCGATGGCCTCCACCTCCGCCTCCACTTCGGGGCGGGGGGTCCGCCCGTCCTCCCGACAGAGTTGGTGGTAGGTCAGTACCAGACTGCGGGCGAACTCCTGGGGCGCGTAGCCGTAGACGGGGACACGCTCGTGTTCTATCCGGGCCAGGGTCTCCCGGGCCCGCTGGGGGTCAAACCCCTCGCGCGCCATCCGTTCGGCGAAGACGTCCGTCGCCTCTTCGTAGAAAACGTTGTTCTCCCAGAGCGTATCGTCGGCGTCTAAAATTAAGGCTACCTTCTCCATAGCGGGCTTTATTATACTAGAATGCGGGAAATAGACCACAGCGCGTATCGCGTATCGCGTATCGCGTATCGCATATCGCATATCGCACACCGCGTAGCGCATATCGTGCATCGCAGGTTACGTTAGAGTTCATCGGAAATTAGAGCGCGGTTTCAGGATTATGCCTTGATTTAGGAGAAATCCGTGTCCATCCGCGTTCATCCGCGTCCTATTTCCGATGAAGTCTGTTGTGTGCAATTTGATCTTCCTGAGCCGTTTGGGGCCCTTTTGAGCCTGCTATCGGATTGTTCTCCTCCCTCTCCCTTTCCCCGCTGCCGCTTCGCGGCACAGAGGGGGATTGAAGGGGTTGCGGCGGACGGCGAAGTCGCTATTTCTATTCCCGCGGGTGAAAAGGCCAAACCTGAGGGGTGGGGATAGCGATAAGCGATTCGCGATAAGCGATAAGCGATTCGCGATAAGCGATAAGCGATAAGCGATCAACGATAAGCGTGCTTGACGTTTCCCCAAACTGTGCTACCATACCCCGCAAGCTGCGGCGAGTTGGGGGTGACCTGGTGCGAAGGGCCTTTTTGATTTTGCTGATTCTGCTACCGGCGCTGCTGGCCGCCTGTGCCCGGCCGACGCCTCGCCCTGGACCGGAAGCGGAGGCGCTCCCTGCCCTCTCCCCGACCCCGCTGGGCGCGGGAGAACGCTTGCGCGTGGTGGCCACGACGACCATCGTGGGCGACGTGGTGGCCCGGGTGGGTGGCGATGCGATGGAGTTGATGGTGCTCCTCCCTCCTGGCGCCGACCCCCACACCTACGAGCCCACCCCGGCCGACCTGACCGCAGTGGCCCGGGCGCACGTCCTCTTCGTCAACGGGCTGGGGCTGGAGGGGTTCCTGGAGCGCACGCTGCGGAACGTGGGCGACGTCCCCGTCGTGCCGGTCTCGGCGGGCATCCAGCCCCGTCATCTGGAGGAGCACGAGGGCAAAGAATCCCACGCCCACGGCGAGGCCGACCCGCACGTCTGGCTGGATGTGCGCAACGTCCTGGTGTGGGTGGAGAACATCCGGCAGGCGCTGAGCGCGCTGGACCCCGCCCACGCCGAACAATATGCGGCCAACGCCGCCGCCTACCGGGCAGAACTGGAGGCACTGGATGCCTGGATTCTGGAACAAGTGGCCCGGGTGCCGCCCCAGAACCGCAAACTGGTCACCAACCACCCCGCCTTTGGCTATTTTGCCGACCGGTACGGCTTTGAGCAGGTAGCAGCGGTGTACCCCATCAGCCCCGGGGCGGAGCCCTCGGCCCGGGAGATTGCCAAACTGGAGGAGACCATCCGCCGGTTCGGGGTCCCCGCGGTCTTCGCCGAAACGACAGTCAACCCCAAACTGGCCGAACAGGTGGCGCGGGATACCGGGGTCCGGCTGGTCACCCTCTACACCGGCTCCCTGGGCAGGCCCGGCAGCGGCGCGGAGACCTACGTCGCCATGATGCGGTACAACGTCCGCGCCATCGTGGAGGCCCTTTCCGAATAGGACGCGGATGAACGCGGAAAACGCTGGTGCCTCTGACCTCACTTTCTGGCTCTATCTGACGGCCTTCCTGGGGGGTCTGGTCTCCCTGGGGGTGGAACTGGCCGCTTCCCGCCTGCTGGCCCCCTTCTTCGGCGAGTCACTGCCGGTGTGGGCCGCTGTCATCGGCCTGATCCTCCTCTACCTGACGGTGGGCTATTTCCTGGGCGGTCGCTGGGCCGACCGCTCCCCCCGTCCCGCCACCTTCTACGAAATCGCCGTCTGGGGGGCATGGCTGGTGGGGTTGATCCCCTTCGTGGCCCGGCCGGTGCTCCTCCGGGCGGCGGAAGGCATGGCCCGCCTCAACATCCCGCTGACCGTCGGCCCCTTCGCGGCCGTCCTCCTCCTCTTTGCCGCGCCCATCACGCTGCTGGGCTGCCTTTCCCCCTTCGCCATCCGGCTGCTGGTGGACCGGGTGGAGAGGACGGGCGGGGTCGCCGGACGGGTGTACGCCCTCTCCACCGTCGGGAGTCTGCTGGGGACGCTCCTGACCGTCTTCGGACTGATCCCCGCCATCGGCACCCGCCACACGTTTGTCGTTCTCTCGCTGGCTCTGCTGCTCCCGGCGCTGGTGGGGCTGTTTCGCGCCCGGCCCCGACGCGCCGTCCTCTACTTCTGGATGCCCCTGGTGGTGCTGGGGCTGGCCTTCTGGGCGCGCGGTAGGCCGGTCAAGCCCCAGACCGGGGTTATCTACGAGACCGAATCGGCCCACCACTACATCCAGGTGGTGGAGCGAGACGGGTGGCGGTATCTCTTCCTGAACGAGGGATTGGGCATCCACTCCGTCTACCGGCCCGGTGCGCGCCGGGTCGGGGGGACGTGGGACCTCTTTCTGGTGGCCCCCCTCTTCAACCTCCCGCCGTTCTCCCCCGACCGGGTTCGTTCTATGGCGATGGTCGGCCTGGCGGGCGGGACCGTCCCCAAACTCTATACGGCCTTCTACGGGCCCATCCCCATAGACGGGATAGAACTGGACCCGGCGGTGGTGCGGGTGGGCCGGGAGTACTTCGGGATGACGGAGCCGAACCTGCGGGTGACGGTGGGCGACGGGCGGGCAGTTCTGGCCCGCTCCCTTCGTCGCTACAGCGTGGTCGGGGTGGATGCCTACCGGCTCCCCTACATCCCCTGGCACCTGACGACGGTGGAGTTCTTCCAGGAGGTGTACCGGCATCTGGAGGAGGACGGCGTGGTGGTGGTGAATGTGGGCCGCGTCCCCGGGGACGACCGTCTGGTGGCAGCCATCGCGGCCACGCTGCGCGCCGTCTTCCCCTCCGTCCACGCCATAGATGTCCCCAACTCCTTCAACACCATCCTGGTCGCCACGGTCCGGCCGACGACGGCGGAGAATCTGCGAGCGAACCGGGAGGGGCTGGCCGACCCCGACCTGCGCGCGATTGCCGATGAGGCGCTGGCAAATCTGCGGCCCGTGCCGGAGGGCGGTATCGTCCTCACCGACGACCGGGCACCGGTGGAGGCGATCACCCATGCGATGATTCTGGCGTATCTGACAGGGAGTATAGAGTAAAGCAACGGCATGGCGGGAAACCGCCCAACGCCCAACGGGGTGTGTCCCAAAGTTGTAGGACAACTGCTCGCAGTTGTCCTACAAAGCGGCCAAGTCCGACAGAATTGGGACACACCCAAGCGGCTGGATGTGTCCCAATTTCGTCGGGCCGGGCCGCTGGCCTTTCCGCCGGGCCGTCAACGGCCCGGCTCAGGCGAAGACGAGGCGCTAAAGCGCCCCTCTCCACCCTGGCCACCCGTGTTCCCGAAAGACTGCCGAAGGGAGAGGGCGCTTCCAGCGCCCTGTGCAACCTCAGCCAGGCCGTTGACGGCCTGGCCCACCGGGCCCCGACGATTTTGGGACACACCCGCCCAACGGGGGCGGTTGACGGAATCGGGAATTTGCGGTATAATATGCCCGCATACGGTCCTCGGTAGCTCAATAGGTAGAGCGGCCGGCTGTTAACCGGTTGGTTGCAGGTTCGAGTCCTGCCCGAGGAGCCAAGGAGAGGCCTCCTGCCCCTCTCCCGCCCCCCGTGCACCGGCCCGGCGTATCGCCGGGCCGGTTGCGTTATTTCCGGAAAGGTGTACAATTTATGCCACACCCTTGAGGAGGCGATTTTATGCCACCTGTCCTGGAACTGCGAGGCATCACCAAAGCCTTCCCCGGCGTGCTGGCCAACGACCATATCAACCTGACCCTGGAAGAAGGAGAAGTCCACGCTCTCCTGGGCGAAAACGGCGCCGGAAAAACTACCCTGATGAACATTCTCTATGGACTGTACTCCCCCGATGAGGGGGAGATTTTTGTCCGGGGGCGTCGGGTGGAGATTCGCGGGCCTGGAGACGCCATTGCTCTGGGCATCGGGATGGTCCACCAGCACTTTATGCTGGTCCCCGTCCTCACCGTCACCGAGAACGTCATGCTGGGCGTGGAGTCCATCAAGAACGGCATCTTCCTGGATCGGGTGGCAGCAGCCCAACGCATCCGGGAAATCTCCCGCCAGTACGGGCTGCATGTGGACCCGGACGCGCTGGTCAAGACTCTGCCCGTCGGCGTCCAGCAACGGGTGGAAATCATCAAACTCCTCTACCGTCAGGCCGATATCCTGATTATGGATGAGCCCACCGCTGTCCTGACCCCGCAGGAGGTGGAGGAACTCTTCAAGGTCATCCGCTCCCTCGCCGCCCAGGGCAAGTCCGTCATCTTCATCACCCACAAACTGAAAGAGGTCATGGCGATTGCCGACCGGATCACCGTCCTGCGGAACGGGCGGGTCGTGGGGACGACCACCCCGTCCCAGACCACCGAGGAGCAACTGGCCTCCATGATGGTCGGGCGGGAAGTGCTGTTGCGGGTGAACAAGAAACCCGCCAACCCCGGCGAGACGGTCCTGGAGGTGGAGAACCTGGAAGTGCTGGACGACCGGGGCAACCCGGCGGTGCGGGGGGTCTCCTTTGAGGTGCGGGCCGGTGAGGTGCTGGGCATCGCCGGGGTCCAGGGCAACGGTCAGACCGAACTGGTGCAGGCACTGACCGGCCTGCGGCACCCTCTGGCGGGCCGGGTACGGATTCTGGGGACAGAGGTGACCGGCGCCCCGCCTCGCCGCATTCTGGAGCAGAGCGTCGCTCACGTCCCGGAGGACCGTCAGAGAGACGGCCTGGTGCTCAGTTTCCCCGTCGCCGACAACCTGGTGCTCAACACCTACTACCTGCCCCCCTTCGCCCGCGCCGGGACGTTGCAGCAGGAGGTGATTTTTACGGTCGCCGAACAGCGGGCCCGGGAGTTTGACGTCCGCACTCCCAGCATTCTCACGCCCGTCGCCAATCTCTCCGGCGGCAACCAGCAGAAGGTCATCGTCGCCCGCGAGTTCTCCCGCCCCATTCGCCTGCTCATCGCGTCCCAGCCAACCCGGGGGCTGGATGTGGGCTCCATTGAGTACATCCACCAGCGCATCATCGCCAAGCGGGACGAGGGCTGCGCGGTGCTCCTGGTCTCGCCGGAACTGGACGAGGTGATGAGCCTCTCCGACCGCATCGCGGTGATGTACGAAGGGCGCATCATGGACATCCTGCCCGCCGACCAGGCCACCCGCGAGGAAATCGGCCTGCTCATGGCGGGGGTGAAAAAGTAGCGCAAAATGAATTTTGCGCTACAGGAGGTGTCAATGCAAGAGCGACTTCGGGTCGGTTTTGTCACCGACGGGGGCCGGATAGACGACGGCTCCTTCAACCAGTACGCCTACGAGGGGACGGTCCGGGCCGCCCAGGAGCACGCCCTGGCGGTGGAACTGATAGAGACCCGTTCCCCCGCCGAGTACGAGAGCAACATCCGCCAGGTGATTGAGCGGGGTTGCAACCTGGTGGTCACCGTCGGCTCCACCACCGGCACGACAGTGGAGCGCATGGCCGCCCGTTACCCGAAGGTCCACTTCGTCCTGGTGGACTACGAGCCTATCCAGGAGAGCCGCAACGTCACCGGGCTGGTCTTCGCGGAGGACCAGGGGGGGTTCCTGGCCGGCGCGCTGGCTGGCCTGATGACGGAGCAGAATGTGGTGGGTTTCGTCGGCGGGGTGGACGTGCCGCCGGTGCTGAAATTCCAGCGTGGGTTTGAGCACGGGGTGGCCTTCACCAACCGCCGGGCCAAGGTGCTCACCGTCTACACCAACTCCTTCACCGACGATCAGAAGGGCCGGGAAACCGCCGGGGAACTGGTGAACCAGGGGGCGGATGTCCTCTTCGCGGCCGCCGGGGGGTGCGGCAGCGCCGCCATCCGGGCCGCCGCCGCGCGCGGCGTCTGGGTGGTCGGTTCCGACCAGGACCACTGGGAGACGACCTTCCGGAAGGGCGAGGAACCGGGCGCCGACCGTTTGCTGACCAGCGCGGTCAAACGGGTGGACCGGGCCGTCTATGAGGCCCTTTCCCTGGCGGTGGCGGGAAAACTGCACGGGGGGAGTCTGCGCTTTGACCTGCGCAACGACGGCATCGGGCTGGCGCCGTACCACGCGGCGGACGTGGCGGTCCCCTCGGAGGTGCGGGGCAAAGTCCTGGAGGTGACGGAGGGGCTGCGCACGGGCCGTATCCGCACGCGGGTGGGCCCGAAGGGCGAGGACCTGGAGCGGCGGCTGCTGGCGCGCGTCACCGCCTGGAACTGGCAGTCGGTAGCGGTGATTTTCCTGGCCATTTTCACCGCGCTGGTGGTCGGGGCCATCTTCATCGCAGCGTTTGACCCGGAGGTCTGGGCTGCCTTCGGCGAGGGAATCGGCGCCGGACTGGTCGCCGCCGGAGCGTCCATCGTCAAGGCCTACGGCGCGTTCTTTGAGGGCGCGTTCGGCAACCCGGCCCGCATCCTGGCCGGTCTCCAAATCTGGCTGGAAACTGGGGATAGTGCGCGCCTGCTGCGGGCCATCTACCCGATTACCGAAGGACTGCGCCTGGCGACGCCGTACATCTTCGCCGGGCTGGCGGTGGCACTGGGGTTCCGCTGCGGCCTCTTCAACATCGGCGCGGAGGGGCAGTACTTCATCGGCGGACTGGCCTCGGTCTACGTGGGCTACGCGGTGAAAGGGCTCCCGTGGTTCATCCACCTGCCACTGGCGCTGGCGGCAGGGATGCTGGGCGGGGCCCTCTGGGCGTCCATCGCCGGTTTCCTCAAGGCCCGGACGGGGGCCCACGAGGTCATCAACACCATCATGCTGAACTACATCTCCTACCGTCTGGCCGACTATCTGCTCCAGGTGGGCGGCCCGATGGCCCGTCCCGGCGACTCCCGTCCGGTGAGTCCGGAGATTCTGCCCACTGCTTATCTCCCTCAGTTCTTCCCGAACGACCTCTCCATCCGGCTGAATACGGGCTTGCTGCTGGCGCTGCTGGCGGTCTGGTTCGTCTATTGGCTGCTCTTTAAGACGACGGTGGGGTTTGAGATTCGCGCCGTGGGGGCCAACCCGCGCGCGGCGCGGACGGCGGGGATCAGCGTGGCTCGTAACATTGTCCTGGCGATGGCCCTGAGCGGCGGACTGGCCGGGCTGGCCGGGGCGCACGACATCCTGGGCGTGCTGCACTTTATGCCCAACGCCTTCTTCTCCGGCTACGGGTTTGACTCCATCGCCCTGGCCCTACTGGGCAAGAGCCACCCGGTGGGGGTCCTGCTGGCGGCCCTTCTTTTCGGCTTCCTGCGGGCCGGTGCGCAGCGGATGCAGGGAGTGGCCCACGTGCCCATAGACATCATCTCCATTCTCCAGGCGCTCATCATCATCTTCATCGCCGCGCCGGAGATCATCCGCTTCATCTACCGGATCCGCGCCCCCAAAGAGACCGCCGAGATGGTCTTCACCCGGGGCTGGGGGCGGGTGTAAGCGGGAGGTATATATGGCCACCACAACCTCTACCTGGGAGCGTATTGCGGCTCGCGGGGGTGTTACCCCCGGACGGGCCCGAACCTACGGGTTCATTTTCATCGGGACCGGGTTGCTGATCTACCTGCTGTTCGCCCGGGTAGCCGCAGCGGGCCAGACCAGCACGTTCGGCCTGAACTTCGGCACGGCGGCCCAGACGGCACCCGTCCCGGACCTGATTCTCCCGACGGCGCCGACGCTCTACGTCCTGGCGCTGGTCTGCGCCTTCATGGGGGGCTGGCAACTGGCGCGCGGCTTCCGGCGGGTCAATCTGGTCCTGGGGATCATCGCCGGACTCTTCGTCTGGGCCTTTCTCACATGGGCCTCGCAGGGCCGCTCCTTCAACCTGACCGGCATGCTCAACAGCGCCCTCTTGCGGGCCGTCCCCATCGCACTGGCGGGGCTATCCGGGGTCATCTGCGAACGGTGCGCCGTCATCAACATCGGGATTGAGGGGATGATGCTGACCGGCGCGTTCATGGCCACCCTGATGGGCAGTCTGGCGCTGAACCTCTGGGGGTGGCCATCGTGGGCATCCATGCCCTTCGGTCTGGTCTGCGCGCTGATTTCCGGCGCGCTGATGGGGCTCCTGCTGGCCGTCCTGGCCGTCCGTTTCAAGGTCAACCAGATTATCGCCGGGACAGCCATCAACATCCTCGCGGTCGGCATCACCAGTTTCCTCAGCGCCCGGATTCTGTCCCACTTCCAGCAACTGAACAACACGGGCACTCTGCAACCGGTGCCCATCCCTCTCCTTTCCCGGATTCCCGTCATCGGCCCAGTCATCTTTGAGCAGAACCTGCTGGTCTATCTGCTTTACGTCCTGCTGGTCGTTGCCCACGTCGTTCTCTTCCACACCCGCTGGGGACTGCGGACGCGGGCCGTGGGCGAACATCCCCGCGCCGCCGACACACTGGGGGTCAACGTCTTCAAGACCCGCTACGTGAACGTGACCATCGGCGGAATGGTCGCCGCGCTGGGCGGGGCCTTCCTTATTCTGGGGTCGGTGGGCCGCTTTGACGAACTGATGACCGCGGGCAAGGGCTTCATCGGCCTGGCGGCGATGATTTTCGGCAAGTGGATGCCCTTCGGGGCCTTCGGCGCGGCGCTCATCTTCGGCTTCGCCGACGCGCTGCAGACCAAACTGGCCATCCTGCAGGTGCCCATCCCCTCCCAGTTCCTGCTGATGGCGCCGTATCTGGTGACCATCATCGTCCTGGCCGGGGTGGTGGGCGAGGCTGTGCCGCCCGCCGCCGATGGGCAACCATATGAGAAGCAGTAGGCTGGGGGTTGGGACACTGGTAGATGGTAAACTGGGAGTTGGGACACTGGTAGATGGTAAACTGGGAGTTGGGGAACCGGGAGTTGGTGAACGGTTGGCGGGGATATTGCCCGCGCAACGGCGGGGGGATGATGTTTGCGGTGGCGGCAAAGCCGTCGCCACAAAATCTTCTTTAAGCGATATACGATAAGCGATACGCGATACGCGAAATGAAGAACATTTTTCAAGGACTGGCCCGAACCCGCAACGCGGTCTTCAGCCGGATTGCCGCGCTGTTAGGGGCCAGCGAGGTCACCCCTCAGGTCTGGGAAGAACTGGAGGAACTCCTTATCCAGGCCGACGTGGGGGTGGAGACGACGCTGGTGCTGATGGAGCGACTGCGCCGCCGCGCGCGGGATGAGGCCATCCTCCAGGCCGACCGCCTGCGGGACGCGCTGAATGAGGAACTGCGCGCGCTCCTCCCCACCCCACCCCCGCTGAACCTGGGCAGACGCCCACTGGATGTGATCCTCATCGTGGGGGTGAACGGTTCGGGGAAGACGACCAGCATCGCCAAACTGGGCTACCGGTACCGCCAGGAGGGGCGGAAGGTGTTGCTGGCCGCCGCCGACACCTTCCGCGCGGCGGCGATGGACCAACTGCGCATCTGGGGCGAACGGGCGGGCTGTCCGGTGGTCTCCGGGCCGGAGGGGGGCGACCCTGGCGCCGTGGTGTACGACGCGCTGCAGGCCGCCCGCAGCCGGGGGATGGACATGGTCATCGTGGATACCGCTGGGCGGCTCCACACCCGCTATAACCTGATGGAAGAACTGAAGAAGGTGCGACGGGTGGCGGCCCGGTCAGTGGAGGGCGCGCCCCACGAGACGCTGCTGGTGCTGGACGCGACGACGGGCCAGAACGCCCTCAGCCAGGCCCGCCACTTTCTGGAGGCGGTGGAGGTGACGGGGGTCATTCTGGCGAAACTGGATAGCACCGCGCGGGGCGGCATGGTCTTCGCCATCGCCCGGGAACTGGGCCTGCCTGTCCGATTCGTCGGCGTCGGGGAGGGGCTGGACGACCTGGCCCCCTTTGACCCCGACGCGTTTATTCAGGGGTTGTGGGGGTAAAGGACACGAAAAAACACGAAAGACACGAAAAACACGAAAAAGCAAAAGACGCGAAAATTGCGGACGGCAGGAAAGGACATTGGGTATGCCCAATGTACGCTCAAAGAAGGGGCACGATTTTGAGCAACTTTCGTATGAGGTGATTGGCGCCTGTATAGAAGTGCAGAGCCAGTTGGGTATACACTGTAAGGAATTGGATTATCAGCGAGCATTAGCACTGGCGCTTTCCAAACGGGGTTTACAATTCCAGCGAGAAGTAGAAGTCCCTATTCCCTTTGACGGAATTGTCGTTACCACCCGAAGAGTAGATTTTGTGGTCTGGAGAGGTGGTGAGAAACTCATTGTAGAGACCAAAGCCAAGAAAGCCCTTCTCCCTGAAGATATAGAGCAATGCTTGCTCTACCTGCACCAGGGTGGCTATCGGCTGTGCCTTCTGGTCAACTTCGGAGAGAAACCGCTGGGTATCCGGCGCCTGATCCATACTCCTGACAAGGAAAACACATCCACTCCTTGAACCAGCACCTTTCGTGCCTTTCGCGCCTTTCGTGCCTTTCGCGTCTTTCGCGCCTTTCGCGTCTTTCGCGCCTTTCGCGCCTTTCGTGCCTTTCGCGTCTTTCGCGCCTTTCGCGTCTTTCGCGCCTTTCGCGTCTTTCGCGCCTTTCGCGTCTTTCGTGTATTTCGTGCATTTCGCGCCTTTCGTGAGGTAACCATGCGAACCCAAGACTACATCCGCTTAGAGGAAACCTACGGAGCCCATAACTACAAGCCACTGGACGTCGTCATCACCCGCGCGGAGGGCGTGTGGGTGTGGGACGTGGAGGGAAACCGGTATCTGGACTGCCTGAGTGCCTACTCCGCTGTCAACCAAGGCCATTGCCACCCCCGTATCCTGCGGGCGCTGGTGGAGCAGGCCGGACGGGTCACCCTCACCTCCCGCGCCTTCCGCAACGACCAGTTGCCCTTTCTGGAAAAAGAACTCTGCGAACTGACCGGCTACGAAATGGTCCTGCCGATGAACTCCGGCGCCGAGGCGGTGGAGACGGCCCTGAAGGCGGCCCGCAAGTGGGGCTACACCATCAAGGGCGTCCCGGACGGCCAGGCGGAGATTATCGTCTGCGCGGGGAATTTCCATGGGCGGACCATCACCATTGTCGGATTCTCCACTGAGCCGCAGTACCGGGAGGGATTCGGTCCCTTCACTCCGGGCTTTGTCGTCATCCCCTACGGGGACCCGCAGGCACTGGAGGCCGCCATCACGCCCAACACCGTCGCCTTTCTGGTGGAGCCCATTCAGGGCGAGGGCGGCGTCATCGTCCCGCCGGAGGGGTACCTGCGGGCCGTGCGCGAAATCTGTACCTGCCACAACATTCTCTTCATCGCCGACGAGATTCAGACCGGCCTGGGCCGCACGGGCCGCCTCTTCGCCTGCGACTGGGAGGAGGTCCGACCAGATGTACTGGTCATCGGCAAGGCCCTCTCCGGCGGCTTCTATCCGGTCTCGGCAGCCCTCTCTTCGCGAGAGGTGCTGGGCGTCTTCCGCCCCGGCGACCACGGCTCCACCTTCGGCGGGAATCCGCTGGCCTGCGCCGTCGCCCGGGAGGCGCTGCGGGTGATTGTGGAGGAACGGTTGCCGGAGCGGGCGGACGAACTGGGCCGCTACTTCCTGGGACGTCTGGCCCGTATAGAGAGCCCGTGGATTCGGGAAGTGCGGGGGAAAGGGCTGCTGATCGGTGTGGAACTGGTCCCCGAGGCCGGCGGCGCCCGCCGCTACTGCGAGGCGCTGAAGGACCGGGGAATCCTGTGCAAGGAAACCCACGAACACACCATCCGCCTCGCCCCTCCCCTGGTCATCACCCGCGAAGAGATAGACTGGGCCTTAGAGCGGATAGAGGCGGTGCTGGTGTAGGGGCAGGCCTTGCGCCTGCCCCTGGGCAACCGCAAGAGTTGCGCGTAAAATTATTATATTTTTCATTGCGGCGGCCTTGCCGCCGCAATGAAAAATATATTCCTATCATCTGGCGAAAGTGCTAAACTCGGGGGAAAGGCAATCGGCTGGAGAAACCCATGAGCAAAACACGCGTCCAGTGGGTCTGTCAGGTCTGTGGCCGGACCAGCCCCCGCCCCATGGGACGCTGCCCCGGCTGCGGAGGATGGAACACCATGGTGGAGGTGGCGGAGGAGCGGGTGACCGCCGCCGCGCCCCCTGTCATCCGCAGCGAACCGCAGCCCCTGGCGGAAGTCCGGCCAGAGGGACTGGAACGGTTCCCCATTCCCCTGGAGGAATTCTCTCGCGTCCTGGGGGGTGGACTGGTCCCTGGCTCCCTCATCCTGGTCGGTGGCGAGCCAGGCATCGGCAAATCTACCCTTCTTCTGCAGGTCTCCTCTATCGTCGCCACGGCCCTGAGGCGTCCGGTGCTCTACGTCTCCGGCGAGGAGTCGGCGCGGCAGATTAAGATGCGCGCCGACCGGCTGGGCATCCCCACCGACGGCCTCTACGTCCTCTCCGAGACCGTCCTGGAGGCCATCCTGCACCACGCCGAGCGCCTCTCCCCAGTGATGATGGTGGTGGACTCCATCCAGACAGTCACCTCTGGGGACCTTCCCTCGGCAGCGGGGTCGGTCACCCAGGTCCGGGAGGCCGCCGCCCGCCTGCAGTGGTGGGCCAAGTCCAGCGGCGTCGTCGTCTTTCTGGTGGGCCACGTCACCAAAGAGGGCGCCATCGCCGGCCCAAAGGTCCTGGAGCACATCGTGGACACCGTCCTCTATCTGGAGGGCGACCCATTCCACACCTACCGCCTCTTGCGGACGACGAAAAACCGCTTCGGGGCCACCTCGGAGGTGGGCGTCTTTGAGATGCGGGAGGAGGGACTGGTGGAGGTGGAGAACCCCTCGGAGGCGTTCCTGGCGGAGCGGATGGTCCAGGCGCCCGGCTCCGCCATCGCCGTCACGATGGAAGGGACGCGGCCGCTGCTGGTAGAGGTTCAGGCCCTCACCAGCCACACCAGTTTCGGCCACCCCCGCCGGACCGCCAACGGGGTGGACATGTACCGGCTGCTCCTGATCGTTGCCGTACTGACCCGGCGGGTGGGCCTGCGGCTCTTTGACCAGGACGTCTTCGTCAACGTGGTGGGCGGGTTGCAGATAGAGGAGCCGGCCGCCGACCTGGCAGTGGCGGTGGCCATCGGCTCCAGTTTGCGGGAGCGCCCCGTGGCGGCGGACCTGGCCGTCATCGGCGAAGTGGGCCTCTCCGGAGAGGTGCGGGCGGTGGGGCAGATGGCCGCGCGACTGAAGGAGGCGGCCCGCCTGGGCTTCAAGCGCTGTCTGGTACCCCGCACCGTCCGCCGGGCAACCTTCTCCGCCCCGGAGGGCCTGGAACTGGTCCCGGTCCGGTCAGTCGCCGAGGCGCTGGAGCGAGCGTTGGTTTGAAAACCGGTGATTTGTGGCCATAAAGCCGCCGCAGATCACCCCCATTACTGGGCGGGCATCACCGCGTACGGTCTGCCCTCCCAGAGGAGGTCCTATGCCCCGGACCATCTCCGATAACTGCCCCCAATGTGGGGCGCCGCTGCCGCCCAGCGGCCCCCGCCTGACCTGCGCCTACTGCGGCGCATCGCTGGTACGACAGGAAGCGCCTCCAGAGGGCGAAGCCACAGGCACCTCCTCCTGGGGTGTGCGGCTCAAGACCATCGTCTGCACAGACCAGCAGGGAATCGGCACGGAGGCCTTCCGTTTCCTCATCCCCGCCGAATGGGAGTTTGAGGGTGGCGTCCACTGGCTGCTGAACAACCCCGGAATGCCCGCTGTGATTGCCTTCCGCGCCTACAACCCCCAGGGCCTGGAAGCCCTGGAGGTCTTCCCCAACATCTCCTGCACCTGGACCAACAACCCGATGGTCCAGATGATGTTCCCTATCGGTAGCCTCTACTTTGGGAGCGAGGTCCGGCCTCCTATGCCAGCCCTGCAGGCACTGCGGGAACTGGTCATCCCCCGCTATCGGGGCGGAGCCCCCAGCCTGCAAATCGTCGCCCAGGAACACCTGCCCGACCTCCCTCGGGCCCTCCAGGCCCAGAGCCCCGCCGCCCCCTCCGTCCCCGTCCAGACCGACGGGGCCCGGGTACGCATCCGCTACCGCATCGGTGGGCAGGAAGTGGAAGAAGACATCTTCGGCGTTGTGGAGGTCACGGGATTCAGCATGCCCACGATGATGGGTATGGTGCAGACCATCTTCTGGATGGTGGAGTACCTCTTCTCCTTCCGTGCTCCGGCCGGTCACCTGGACCGTCTGGGAGACCTGTTTAACAGCATCGTGCGCTCCTTCCGCCTCAACCCGGAGTGGTTCGGACGATACCTCCAGGTCAGCCAGTTCCTTATCCAGAATCAGATTCAGCAAATCCGCCACGTCGGGGAGATCAGCCGCATCATCAGCCAGACCAGCAGTCAGATCAGCGATATGATGATGGACACGTACTACCGGCGGCAGGAGACGATGGACCGGCTGGCGGAGCAGTTCAGCCAGACCATTCGCGGGGTGGACGCGTACTACGATCCCTTCGCCGGGCAGGGGGTGGAATTGCCTGGCGGCTATCGCTACGCCTGGGCCACTCCCCTGGGCGAGTACATCCTGACCGACGACCCCAACTTCAACCCGAACATCGGCTCCACCCAGACATGGGAGCGGATGGAGCGGAAGACGTGATTCGTGATTCGTGATTCGTGATTCGTGTCCATTCGTGTATTCGTGATCATTCGTGGACGGCATGCTCCGCGACGTCGCGATGGAACTGATCTGGGCCGCGCTGGGGGCAGTGAACCCAGTGCGGGCTGTTGCGCGGCATCTGCGCTGGGAGCCGCCCACCCTATTCGTCGGCGACTGTCCCTACGACCTGAGCCGGATAGACCGGGTTATTGTCATCGGGGCAGGCAAGGCCGGGGCCGGGATGGCGTCAGCGGTGGAAGCGCTTTTGAGCGAGCGGGTCGCCACCGGATGGGTCAATGTCCGCTACGGCTATGAGCCCGCGCAGCCGCTGGCCCGTATCCACATCCATCCCGCCGGACATCCCATCCCCGATGAGGCCAGTCTGGAAGGGACGCGCCGGATGCTGGCGCTGGTGGATTCCCTGACCCCGCGCGACCTGGCCATGGTGCTCATCTCCGGCGGCGCGTCGGCGCTGATGGAGGCCCCCGTCCCCGGCGTCTCTCTGGCCGACCTCCAGGCCCTCACCGATAGCCTCCTGCGCAGCGGCGCGACGATTGGGGAAATCAACACCGTCCGCAAGCACCTCTCCCAGGTCAAGGGTGGACGGCTGGCGGAGCGCATCACCCGACAGGGTGCGCGGGCCGCTGTCCTCGTCCTCTCCGACGTGGTCGGTAGCCCCCTGGACGCCATCGGCTCCGGCCCCTGCGCGCCCGACCCCACCACTTTCGCCGACGCCTGGGCGGTCCTGGAACGGTACAACCTGCTGGACCAGGTCCCACCGAGTGTGCTCCGCCATCTGGAGCGGGGCCGGAGCGGCCAGGAAACGGAGACCCCCAAGCCCGGGGACCGGCTTTTCGCAGGGGTGCACACCGTCATCGTCGCCGAGAACCGCACAGCGGCGGAAGCGGCGGTGGAGCGGGCACGAGCGCTGGGATTCCATGCTGCCCTTCTGACCACATATCTGGAAGGAGAGGCGCGGGAAGTGGGCCGGGTGCTGGCCGCGCTGGCAAAGGAAGAAGCCCATACCGGGCATCCTCTGCCCCTCCCGGCCTGTCTGGTCCTGGGTGGCGAAACCACAGTGACAGTGCGCGGGCCGGGCCGGGGCGGCCGCAACCAGGAGGTGGCGCTGGGAGCGGCCCTGGCGCTGGAGGGATGGGAGAATGTTCTGGTCGCCACACTGGCCACCGACGGCACCGACGGCCCCACCGACGCGGCCGGCGCCTTTGCAGACGGAAGCACCGTCGCCCGCGCCCGTGCTCTTGGGCTGGACCCCGCTGACCATCTGACCCGCAACGATGCCTACCCTTTCTTCGCTGCTCTGGGCGACCTTATCATCACCGGGCCCACCGGCACCAACGTCAATGACCTGGCCTTCGTGCTGGCGCGGTAGAGAGAATTTCATCTATTGTCCCCAAACTGAAACATTTCTGAAACCTGTTTCCGGACAGACGATAGTATACTGAAAGCGGGCGAGGACCCGTGAACATCGCTATCAGGAGCAAGCAGTCATGACGGGGAATCGGCCACCGCCCAGCCCCCGCAGTCAACGGTTTCTGCCGTTGAGTTTTCCTATCCGCGGCAAGATAATTTTCCCATACCTGGTGCTCACCATCCTGGTCGCCGTTATCGGCACCTATGTGGTCACCAACCTGGTCGCGGGCTCTCTGGATGAACGGTTGACCAACCATCTCCTGGAAGCAGGACGGGTCGTCTCGGACGACCTGGTCCGCTACGAGATGAGGCACCTGGAAGCGGCCCGGATTATCGCGTTTACCCGCGGCCTGGGCGAGGCCCTGCAGGAAGAAAGCGCGGAAAAAGCCGCCTCTCTGGCCTCTCCGGTCGCCTCCGGCCTGGGAACGGAACTGCTGGTCGTTGTGGACGCCGATGGCCACCAGATGCTGCACCTCCTTCGCCGTCTGGATGGCTCTTACGGAACTCCTCAGGATATCTTCCACCCCCCCGAGATTGTACGGATGCTTCTGGAGGCGGGAGATCCGGCAGGCCCTCCCCGACGCGGCCTGACGCGGCACCCTACCGACGGCCGCTACTACTATCTGACTGCCATACCTGTTCCCCTGAATAATCGGCTGGTAGGCGCGGTTATCGTCGGGACTTCTCTGGATACCCTGCTGGTCTACTTCAAATCCACCTCTATGGCCGATGTGACCGTCTATCTGGACGGTGGTCGGACAGTTGGGACCACCTTTGCCATCCCTGCACAGCCGCTGGAAGCCTCGCAGTTGCTGGACGAACTCTCCATCCCCGCCGATCTGTACAAACGATGTCTCTACAGCAATGAGGTCACCCTGGGCGAAAATGTTCAGATTCGGGGGCGCTGGTACCGGCTGGCCCGAGGCCCTCTCCGGGTCGGGAATGACGTCCTGGGCGTTTTTGGCGTTGCCCTGCCCGCCCAGTTCATTGTTCGGGCCGGGACGACCAGCCGCACCGTCTATGCCCTGCTCTTCGCTTTGATGACCGCTGCCGTCATTGTCATCGGCTACTTAATCGCCCAACGAATCACCCGCCCCCTGGAATATCTGGTCAGCGCCTCTCAGGCCATCGCCGAAGGAGACCTGCACTATCGGACAGGGATTCGCGGCACGGACGAAATCGGCGTCCTGGCGACCACCTTTGACGAGATGGCGGGTCGTCTTCTGGAACGGACCAACGCGCTGGGGGAGACGCTGGGTCAACTGAGGGCCATCCTCGCCAGCATCGGCGACGGGGTCGTCCTGGAAGATGCCCGGGGGAACTTCATTCCACTGAACGCGGCAGCCGAACATATCCTGGACGAACTGGCCTCCAATTTTATGCTGGGCCCCCTGAGGGAACTCCCTGCCACAGACGCGAGACCTGGCGACAGCGCGAGCAACCCCTGGCTGGTAGACAGCCGCCGCTTCCAGGTCGGCAACAAGGTGCTCAGTGCCCATTCTGCCATCGTTCGCAACGAAGAGGGTCAACGTCTGGGTACCGTCATCGTCCTGCGCGACGTTACCGCCGAGGTGGAAGCGGAACGGTTGAAGGACGCCTTCATCGCCCACGTCTCCCACGAACTCCGAACTCCGCTGACCGCTATCCGGGGGTACAGCAACCTGCTTCTGGCGGGTGCCGGGGGGCAACTGAGCGAACAACAGAGATCGTTTCTCCAGACCATTGCCCACCACACGGAAGCGCTCATCGCCATGATTGGCACCCTTCTGGATTTCTCCGAGATGGAAGCGGGGGGCCGCCTGGCTCTGCGGAAGCGCTCCGTTTCCATTGCGTCACTGGCCGAGGAAGTCGCACGGGAATGGCAACCCCGCATAGAAGAAAACGGGCTAAACTTCCGGACGGAGATACCTGACCATCTCTCGCCCATCACAGCCGATTCCGAGCGGCTGCGCTGGGCCATCATCAACCTGCTCCGAAACGCCTCCCAGTACACCCCCCAGGGAGGTACCATCACCCTGCGAGTTTCGACCCATGACAACTGGTTGGTTCTGGAGGTTGCCGATACCGGCGCGGGCATTCCACCGGAAGTTCAAAAACATCTGTTCACCCGCTTTTACCGGGGAATCCCGACCGCGGACGACACTGTACGGGGATTGGGACTGGGCCTGTACATCACCCGGGCCATCGTGGAAGCCCACGGCGGGCATATCCAGGTCACCAGCGCGCCAGGTGCGGGAAGCACATTCACGATTTACCTCCCGCTACCAGCAGAACCGCAAAGGGAGAACAAATCTCAGGAGTGACCAAGATGGCAGAGCGTCCTTTTCTCGGTCGGCGATGGGGAAAGAGCGAGTGGGCGATATTCGCATTGATTCTGGCCGCCGGGTTTGCCTGCATCATTGTCTCCGCTGAGGCCGCTATCCGCCTGCCGCGAGAGTGGGAAGCCGCAGCCGGAATGTCTTCTGAAATGGACCCTGACCACGCTGTGGCCACGCCCCTCCCGATAATAGAACCTTTGCGCCCTGAGATTATGACCCCGCTGTGGGACCTCCGTCGCATCCTGACGCCCCTGGGGCCCGTGGTGGTGGTTCCGCCCCAGATATTCGCCCCAGTTCCCACAGCGACGGCGACGCCCCAGACCATAGCCACCGTGACTGCGCCGTATGTGTCCCCTTCCCCTTCTCCAACCTCCCAACCATCTCCGACTCCATCGCCCACGCCCACCCCGACACGCCCGCGCGCCACCGCGACTTTCACACCCCCTCCATCTCTCACACCGACGGCTTCTCCGACCCCCATCCCGCCGACATCCCAGCCGACGTCCACGCCAACACCGACGTCCACCCCCACCCACACGCCGACGCCAACCTCCACCCCCACCCACACGCCGACGCCGACGTCCACCCCCACCCGCACGCCGACGCCGACCTCCACCCCCACCCACACGCCGACGCCGACGTCCACCCCCACCCACACGCCGACGCCGACCTCCACCCCCACCCACACACCGACGCCGGTCCCGTTCACTCTGCGCGCGGCGGCGGGCAGCAACGAGGTCAGCCTGGGGTGGGATGCCGTCAGCCCACCACCCTCCGCCTACCGGGTCTATCGCGCCAACGGCGGGCCGTACATTGTCATTACCGAAACGGTAGCAACGGCCTACCTGGACAACTCGGTGACCAACGGCACCGTGTATACCTACTACGTGGCGGCGCTGGATGGGGGCGGCGGGGAATTCGGCCTCAGCAACCTGGTCCAGGTACAGCCGTACGACATCGGGCCGTACACCACCACCAACGATGTAACCTGTGAACCCACAAACCCGAACTGCAACCTGGCTGGCGGACCGCCCGATGGTCAGGCCCTGAATCTCAACCCTAACGAGGCGGTTACCCTGGATTTCGGCGAAGGAACCGGGATCATAGACGGACCGGGGCCCGACCTCGTCTTTCACGAATGGCCCAATCCGCCGGGCATCCTGCTGGACTTCATCATCATTGAGATCTCCGCCAACGGGTCAACATGGTACACCGTGTTTGCATGGGATGGAATGCCAGGAGGTGTGGTGGGAACCAACATAGACGCCTATGCCACCGACGGCAATGGCGAACAGGACAATGAGTCCATTCCGTCCAGCGCGCTCTACCCTTATCCGGGCACCGGCATCACCATAGACATCGGCATCTGGGCACCGGCGGGGTATTCGTACCGTTACGTGCGGCTGCGATGCCCGGGGAATGGAGGTGACCCCGCCCAGGTGGACGCCGTCCAGCGGTTGCATTAATGACAGGACTTACGCAGTTATGCCGCCTCCGAACGTGCCGGGCACTTCTGGAAGTGCCTGGCACGTTCTTCCAGTGGTTGCATTGAGAGGGGGTTTTTGCGGCGGCGGCCTTCGGCCGCCGCCGCAGAGGACTCACAGCAGCCAGGGGTTGAACCGTTTCTCCTGCCCGACCGTCGTCTTCGGGCCGTGGCCCGGGTAGAGGACGGTCTCGTCGGGCAGCGCAAAGAGGACATCCCCGATGGAGCGCATCAGGGTGTCCCAGTCTCCGCCGGGGAGGTCCGTCCGTCCCACGCCCATCGCAAAGAGGACGTCGCCGTCAAAGGCCACGCCCTGGTCGGGCAGGTAGAAGGTGACGCTGCCGGGGGAATGGCCGGGGGTGTGCAGGACGTGCAACCGAAGCATCCCCACCTCCAGCGTCTGGCCGTCCACCAGTTCCAGGTCGGGCGGGGGGCTGGGGGATATGGGAACGCCGAACCAGGCCGCGCCACCGCGCGATTCCAGAATGGGCCGCTCCTCCGGATGGATGGCCAGCGGCGCGCCCGTCGCCGCGACCACATCGGCGTTGGCGGCCATATGGTCAAAGTGGCAGTGGGTGTTCAGGACGTACCGGACCGTCAGGCCGGCTTCTCGCACCGCGCGCAGGATGCGCTCCGGATGGCCGCCGGGGTCAATGATGACCCCCTCTTTCGTCTGCTCGCAGCCGACGATGTAGCAGTTGGTCTGAATCAGGCCGACGGTCAGCGTTTGTAGAATCATACCGGGTTCCTCAAACAGGTGATGACAATGTAGGGGCAACCCTTGCGGTTGCCCCCTTGCGGTTGCCCTGGGGCAGGGGCAAGCCCTGCCCCTACACCTCCACCCGCGTCGCGCCATCCAGCGCCTCCTGGACCAGCCGGTCCATTTCCACCGCCTCTTCGGCCCGCCGGGTCTCTTCCATCCGGGGGTGAGTGACCACCCGGCGGGGCATCAGGAACTGGCAGCAATCGTCTCCGGGCATCAGGGAGAGCGCGTAGGTGCCGATGCGCTCCGCCAGCGCGGTGATCTCCGTCTTATCCAGACCGATGAGGGGACGGAGGACCGGCAGGCCAGCGGCCTCCTCCACCACCGTCAGACTCTCCAGGGTCTGGGAGGCAACCTGCCCCAGCGACTCGCCAGTGAAGATGGCCTTCGCCCCCTCCCGCCGGGCCAGGGCCGTCGCCACCCGCATCATCAGGCGGCGGTAGAGGATGACCCGATAGGCCACGGGCGCCTGCACCGTGATTTCCCGCTGTTGCTTCCCGATAGGGACCACGTAGAAGTACGGCTCCATCCCGTACCGCCCCAGCAAGCGCACCATCTCCCGCGCCCGGCTCTCCGACCCCATCCAGTTGCCGAAGGGCCGGCTGTGGAAGTGGACGGGGATGACCCGGCACCCCCGTTTCAGGGCAAAATATCCGGCCACGGGCGAATCTATCCCGCCGGAGAGGAGCAGGACGACCTTCCCGCTCACACCCACCGGCAACCCTCCGGGCCCCGGCAGCCGGCCCATATAGACCACCGCCCGATTCCGCAGAATCTCCACCCCAATCTCCAGTTCTGCCCCCTTGAGCCGGACCGGCCAGCCCGTCCGCGCCTGGACCGCCGCACCCAGTTCCCGCTGAATCTCCGGCGACGTCAGCGGGAAGGACTTGTCGTCCCGGCTGGCGGTGATGCGGAACGTGCGGGTCGGCCCTTCCGGCAGGTTCTCCAAAATAACGGCCCGGATGGCCTCCATGTCGGGCGGCACCAGGTAGACCGGGGCGAAGTGGGCGATGCCGAAGACCGGGCTCAGCGCTTCCTCCCAGGCTGATGGCGCCCAGGGGGTGTCCAGGTGGACCAGAAACCGACCGGAGAGACGTTCCACCCGCCCTTTTCCCCCCAGATGTTCCACCCGTCGGAGAATGTTCTGGGCCAGGACGCGCTCAAAGAAGGCGCGGTTTCCTCCTTTCAGACCGACCTCAGCGTAGTGCACGACAGTATGCGGTGTCTCCATTCCCCTACTCCGTACCCCCTACTCCATGCTCCGTCATCTGCCGTACCAGGGCCTCTTCGTCCTCCCGCATGGCGATTTTGCCGTCCAGACGGGCGTCCCGCAGCGCGGTCAGCAACCGACCGAAGAGCGGTCCCGGCCGCAGGCCCATCGCCTTCAGGTCCTCTCCGGTCAGGATGGGGGTCACGTGCCGGTAGCGGGTCTGGAAGGCGGTCAGGCGGGCTCGCACTCCGGCCCGGCGGTCGGCGACCCACCCGACAGCCAGCACCCGCGTCGGATACGGTTCCAGCAGGCGGCAAATCCGGCTCGGCTGCCGGAGGGTCGGCAGGAGGTCCAGGTCCCGGCGCAGGTCGGGGATACGTTCCAGGTCCCGGGCCTCGGACCGGGGTATCCGCAGCCGTCCGACCACTGCGCGCAGGGCGCCGGGTTCCAGCCGGTATAGCAGAAGCCCCCAGTACACAAACATTCGGTCTTCCGCCTCCAACCCCCAGACCGTCGGGTCCAGTTCTTTCCGCGCCACGCGGAAACGGGTGACCAGCCAGCGGTCGCAGTGGAGGGGGGGGTGAATCTGCGGGAGGACCCCCAGCCGCTCCAGCCGACAGAGGGCCCGTTCCGGCTCCTCCTCCGCCAGGATCAGTTCCAGTTCATGCCGGATGCGGTCACCGCTGACCCGGTTCAGCATGGGCAGGGCATTGGCGATGAGGTCCTCGCTGCGGGGGTCCAGGCGGAAGCCCAGGCGGGCCTCCAGGCGGGCCGCGCGCAGGATGCGGGTCGGGTCGTCTATGAAACTGAGGCTATGCAGGACGCGGATGACACCCTCCCGCAGGTCAGCCTCTCCGCCGTAGAAATCCAGCAGTTCCCCCCAATGGGGCGGGTCCAGCCGGATAGCCAGCGTGTTGATGGTGAAATCCCGCCGGTGGAGGTCCTGTTTGATGGAACTGCGCTCCACCTCGGGTAGCGCCGTGGGATGGGTGTAGAACTCGGTCCGGGCCGTGGCGAAATCCACCGCTGAGACGGCCCGATCCGGGGGCGGCTGACCGCCCATCTCCCGCCAGACCCGGTCGTCCAGCAACCATTTGGCTGTACCGAAGCGCCGGTGGGCCACCACCCGACCACCGAACTGGCGGGCCAGGTGGCGAGCCAGACGGATGGCGTCCCCTTCCACCACCAGGTCCAGGTCCACCACCGGCTGTCCCAGGAGCAGGTCCCGCACCGGCCCGCCGACCAGGTAGAGGCTGAAACTCATCTGCTGAGCGGCCTCAGCAGCCCGCCGGACCAGAGCCAGGACCGGGGGCGGCACGGCGGCCTCCAGGAGGGCCCCAATCTGCTCCCGGCGGGAGGGAACGGGCCCGGCCTTCCCCCATAGGGTGATGAGGTCAGTGCGGGTGACAACGCCGACAATATCGCCGTTCTCCACCACCGGCACCTGTCCCCAGCCGGTCTCCATCATCAGCCGCTGCAGGCTCTCCACCGAATCATCCGGAGAGACGGTGACACTGCCCGGTTCCATAATCTGCCGGATGCTCTCAGCGGCCATGCCGAATTGAATGGCCCGGTCCACCGCCCGGCGGGTGAGCAGGCCAATGACGCGGCCGTTCTCCACCACCGGGAAGCCCTCGTGACCGGTCCGGCGCATTCGCTCGTCGGCCTCGGCGATGGACGTATCCGGGGAGAGGACCTGGACGCCCCGGGACATAATCTGCCGGACGGTCACCGCCGGTCGGACCGCGCGGGGGAGCAACTCCAGAAGTTCAGCACGGACGGACTCCAGGGTCCGGTCCCGCACCAGAGCGGCGGCGGCGCGGGCATGTCCGCCGCCGCCGAAGTGGGCGGCAACCGCCGCGACATCTATGTCGCCCGTCGCGGAACGGGCCACCAGTTGGACGTGGTGGTTCAACGCGACCAGGACAAACAGGGCCGACGGCTCCAATATGTCCCGCAGACGGTGGGCCAGGGTGGAGATTTCCTCTTCGTACTTCCCCGCCCGCCCGGACGCCACCACGATGGTGTGTCCGCCGATGCGGTGGGTCGTCGCCGATTCCAGCAGCCGCTCGTACAACTCCTGCTGGCTGGGCGTCAACGGGTACTGGAGGAACTCCCCAACGATGGTCAGGCTGGCCCCCCGTTCCAGAAGCCAGGCCGCCGCCCGGGCGTCCCGCGCCGTGGTGGTCATATAGGACAGGTTGCCAGTATCCTCGTAAATCCCCATCAGGAGTAGCGTGGCCTCTATGGGCGTCACGGAGATGTCCCGTCGGGCCATCTCCTCCACCAGCAGCGTCGTCGTCGCCCCCAGCGGCTCTCCCCGAAACGTCCAGTGCGGGGGCAGTTCCCGGGTCAGGGCGTGATGGTCTATGATGTCCACCGGCGTGTCGGGCCGCATGCCCCGGATAGTGGTCAGCGCCTGGGTGTCCACCAGGATGACCCGCCGGATGGTGCGGCGGGGGAGGTCATCGGGATGGACAAAAGGCAGTGCCGCGCCGTAGAGGGAAAGGAACGCCTGACCATTGCGATTGACGCGGCGCGGCAGGACGGGCACCGCCTCGGGAAACAGTTTCTGCGCTCCCAACAGCGAGGCGATGGCATCAAAATCGGCGTTTTCGTGAGTGAGAATCACTTCCATTGCGGCCTTATTGTACTGGAATCCGGGCGGGACGCAAGCCCTTCCTCTGCCAGCGAAGGATGGTATAATAATCTCACACAAAGACACAAAGGCACTGTCAAGTCTCTTAAAATCGTACCGGGGGCAGAAGCCCAAAGTCCTGAAAAATCGTACCTCCAGAGTGCCGTAACGGCTGACACTTTCTACGCTCACCGGCTTTTATTAACCCCTCACCCCCCTTGATCCCCCCTCTCCCCTTGGCCTTGCGGCCAGGGGAGAGGGGGGATAAGGAAGGGGTTTTGCGGCGGGCGGCTTCGCCGCCCGCCGCAAAACCCCTCTTCCCACCCCCTCGCCCGCCGCCGCAGGCGAGCGGGAGAAGGGCACGAATGATTCAGAAGTTGTGATGAACTTGGGGGCAGGGGGAGGGGTGAGGGCCAAAAGTTGCCAGGAACGACTCTCTGAAAGGGTACGATTTTTTGAGACTTGGGCCCGGTACGATTTTAAAGGACTCAACAGGCACAAAGAAAGAAACGGGTCTTTGTGTCTTTGTGTCTTTGTGTGAGAATAATTGTGTCTTTGTGTGAGAATGATCAAGAGGGCCGAGATGAGTGGACAGTTTGATCACGAAACCTATCTCTCCCCCTTCACCTGGCGCTACGGCTCGGAGGAAATACGCCGCATCTGGAGCGAGGCCCACCGCCGCCGACTCCTGCGCCGGGTCTGGGTGGCGCTGGCCCGCGCCCAGGCCGAAATGGGCCTGGTCACCCCCGAGCAGGTCGCCGACCTGGAGGCCCATCAGGAAGATGTGGACATTGCCCGCGCCGAGGCGATAGAGGCCGAAATCCACCACGACCTGATGGCGGAACTGCGGGCCTTTGCTGAACAGTGCCCCATCGGCGGGCCGATTCTCCACCTGGGCGCCACCAGCCAGGACATTCTGGATAATGCCGACGCGCTGCGGCTACGGGAGGCGCTGGCCCTCATCCGCCGCCGCCTGACCGACCTCCTCTCCGCTTTCGCCGACCAGATAGAGGAGACCGCCGACCTGGCGTGTATGGGCTACACCCACCTGCAGCCCGCCGAACCGACGACCGTGGGCTACCGATTGGCCCAGTATGCTCAGGACCTGCTGGACGACCTGGAAGCCGTGCACCGTCTGCTGGCCCACCTGCGCGGCAAGGGATTCAAGGGCGCGGTCGGCACCGCCGCCTCCTACGCCCAACTCCTGGACCCTGCCGAGATGGAGCGGCGGGCGATGGCATTCCTGGGACTGGAGGCCTACCCGGTCACCACTCAGGTCTGCCCGCGCCGCCAGGATTGGGAGGTGATGGTGGCCCTGGCGGGCATCGCCCAGAGCCTGCACCGGTTTGCCATGGACCTGCGGCTGTTACAGTCGCCGCTGGCGGGGGAATGGAGCGAGCCCTTCGGCCGCGCGCAGGTCGGCTCCTCCGCCATGCCCTTCAAGCGCAACCCCATCCAGGCGGAAAACATCTGCTCCCTGGCCCGTTACGTGGCGTCGCTGCCCGCCGTGGCGTGGGAGAACGCCGCCGGGTCTCTCCTGGAGCGGACGCTGGACGACTCCGCCAACCGGCGGGTATTTCTGGCAGAGGGGTTCCTGGCGACCGACGAGATGCTCCGCCGAGCGCTTCGTCTGGTTCGGGGACTGGTGCTGGACCCGACGGCGATAGCGCGCAACCTGGCCAACTGGGGGACATTTGCCGCCACGGAGCGGCTGCTGATGGAACTGGTGCGGGCCGGCGCCGACCGGCAGGAGATGCACGAAGTCCTGCGGGCCCACAGCATGGCCGCGTGGGACGCGATTCGGCGGGGGGAACCCAACCCGCTGGCAGACCTGCTGGCGACCGACCCCCGTCTGACGGCTCATCTGCCAGCGGAGCGCATCCGCTCCCTGCTGGACGTCTCCGGCTATGTGGGGGACGCGCCACAGCGTGCCCGGGCGCTGGCGCGGAGGATTCGCGAGAGGATAAGGGGAGAAGAGGGGGGTTGAGGGCGGCGGCTTCGCCGCCGCCCTCAACCCCTATTTCCCCCGCTATCTTTTGAAGAAGATAACGGCGGCGGGGTCCTCGTATATCTGTTGCCACTGTGGAGAGGCCCGCGCGGCCGCCACCAGCGCGGGCTGCTCCTGCGGGCTCAGCATCAGCGTGCGGACGCCGTAGCGGGCCAGCCGTTCCTCCCACTCACACCCGGCGGCGGAGACATGCAGGTAGTCCAGCCAGACCTCCACCGGGTAGAGTTCTATCCGCGAGTCCACGAAGACGGGGTAATCCGGCTGCGCGGCCCAGACCAGGTAACTGCCGAAGGGCATGGCATGAAACAGGGGGCCGGGTGGACGCTCCCGCAGAAGAAACTCCGTCGCCGCCACCGGGGTCTCGGCGGAGATCAGGCCGGCCTTCGCGGGCGGAAGGGGCAACCGTTCCTTGAACCAGGGCAGGGTGACCAGCGCGCCAGCAGTCAGCAGGACCGCCAGCAGCGTGGCAGGGAAGCCGCGTTCGTAGTTAGGCACGGAGCGAAGCGAAGTGCCGAATACAGCGGATACATGCGCCGCCCAGACCGGCGCCAGGGTCAGGCCGAACCAGATGGCCCCCCTCGTTGTCCGCAGACCCAGCGCTCCGAAGGCCAGGAAGAGGAGCAGTTCCAGCGGTTCGGGGCGACGGGGGGAGATAGCCAGCAACGCGGCCGTTGCCAGCAGCCCCGTCAGGAACAGCGCGCCGGTGAGGGTGGAGAACGTCGGCGGGGCCCACTCGGGGACCATGCCCTGGATGACGGGGTGGACGGACATCCCGGCCAGATAAGAGAGGGCTCCGGGCCCGCGCGGGTTGAGGAGACTGGCGGCGGCGGCCAGCGCCAGAGCGCTGGCCGCCGCCGCAGCGCGGGGGAGCGGGCGGGCGCTCCCGCGCCCGCCCGCTCCCCCGCGCACTGCCCCCCAGACCTCATCCGCCACCCAGAGCCCGACAATGAGCAGCCCCAGCGGGAAGGAGCCGTGGCAGTTGACCCAGAACGCCATCCCCAACGGGAAAACCGCCAGCCAGCGCAGGTTATGAAAGAAGATAATTTTTCGTTGCGGCGGCTTCGCCGCCGCAACGAAAAATTTTTTCTTTTTACTACGCCGGGCGGGTGGGGACAGGGGATGGCGGCGCAGCCGCCGGGGGTGGGGTGAGGGTCGGCGAAGGCCGACCACAGGCCGAAGGCCCAGAGAGGCCGACTTGAGTCGGCGCAAGCGGCGGATTTCGTGGACCGCCCAGAGGAAAAGCGGGGCCAGGAAAAAGGTAAACGCCTGCGGGCGAACGTTCCAGTCGTTGATCCCCAGCGCCGCGGCGAAGAGGGTGGCCGCCGCCGCAATGCGGGGATTTCCGGAGATGCGCCAGGCCAGAGCGAGGGTCAGTCCATACGCCGCGGTGACCGTCAGGCTGTGGACAAAGACAACCAGCGCGGGTCCGCCCAGAGTGTAGAGGCGATAGAGCACTACTTCGGGCAGCCAGAAGGCCGCATAGGAGGGGTACGGTGCTCCAGTCGCAGTGAAGGAGAAAGTGTCTATCGTGGGGATCCGCCCGGTGGTCAGAATCTCCCGCCCCACGGCCATATGCCACCAGAAGTCGTGGGGACGAATGGGGTGAGTGTTCAGAAACGCAAAGATGCCCAGCAGGACCGTCAGCGGCCAGAGATGAGCCACCGATACCGGCCAGCGCGCCGGCCGATGCCCCCAGGCGAAAAAGCGAGCCACCTTCTACTCCCTGTGCCGTGCTACTTACTCAGCCCCAGCCAGCCGGCGGGCGAAAATTGGGGAGCAGAGCACCCCCGCCCTGCCCCCCAATGTCCTGCTCACGGAGACCAAAGGGTGATTACCCCACCAGTCCGTACCTCTGCAACACCGACCGGGGGTCCACCATGTTCTTATCCAATTCCGCCTTCTTCTCCTCCATCCCGAAGGCCAGCACCATCAACTGGGTGATGTAGAGGACGGGCAACTGAAAGTCCAGTTTCATCTGGACCTGCCGGGCTTCCACGTTCACCTGGCAGAGAGGGCAGGCCGTGACCATCAGGTCCGCCCCGCTATCGTGCGCGTTCCGCAGAATCTTCTCCGAAAGTTCCAGAGCGACGTTCGTCTGGGTAATCCCCAGGCTGCCGCCGCAGCAGTCGGTCTTGTAGGACCACTCCACCGGTTCGCCGCCCAACGCCCGGATGATGTCGTCCATACAGGTGGGGTTCTCCGGGTCCTCCACACCGGTGTACTTGGGCGGACGGGTGGTCGCGCAGCCGTAGTAGGACGCCACGCGCATCCCCTGCAGGGGCTTCCGGACCTGTGCCCGAATCGCCTCCAGCCCGGCCCGCTCCAGCAACGTCTCCACCGCATGCAGGGTCTCCACCGTCCCCTGATACCGGTAGCCGACCCGCTCCGCCACCTGGTCCACCAGTTCGGGGCGGTGAGCCATCTCGTAAGCACCGGCCCGGAAGCGCTGATAGCACCCCAGACACGGCGCCGCCACCTGCCGGAGCCCCATCTGCTCCACCAGCGAGAGATTCACTCCCGCGTAGTACCCCGCCAGGACCGGGTCGGTGGTATGCGCGGGGGTGGAGCCACAGCAGACCCACCCCGGCGGCTCCACCAGTTGGATTCCCAGGGCCTCACAGACCGCCCGGAAGGTATGGTCGTACTCCGTAGCGGTGGATTCCAGCGAACAGCCGGGGTAGTAGGCGATGACGTTTCCCTTCGCCTCCACCCGCTTCACCTTCTTCGGCGGACGGACAAACTCCGGGAGCAGCCGAATCTTCCGTTTGAGGATCATCGGCACGCCCAGGTCCATGTCCTTGAGAAGATGTCCGGTCAGGACGTTCATCATCCCCATCAGGCCGGCCTCGTAGAGCCGCCCGGCCACTCCAATGGTTTTGAGGAAGACCTGCGTGAAGAGTTCCACCTCCCGCACCGGCGGCTTGATGCCCCGCTTCCGGGCCTCTATGCGGAGCACGTCCATCACCCCGGCGACGTCTATGCCCTGGGGGCAGCGGGTGGAGCAGGTGACGCAGGCTGCGCAAATCCAGGGGGTCTTCGCCTCCAGCACCCGCTCGTCGTTGAACTGAATGGCCCGCATCACCTGGTTGGGCAGCAGGTCCATATGCTCCGCCACCGGACATCCGCTGGAGCAGCGGACGCACTGGTAGCAGAGGTACGGGTTGGAGCCGGTGTGCTCCTCCACAATCTCCGCCAGCGTTTGCGTTCGGACTCGTGCTCTGGCCGCCATACTCGCTCCTTATATCAGCCACGAATGACACGAATTTCACGAAATTCGGTAACTACCTACCGGAGCGCCGTTCTGTAGAAAACCCGGAAGGACACGAAGGCTTCACAAAGGTCACCAAGGATTTTATTGCCCCTTTGTGTCCTTTGTGAAGTACTTTGTGCCTTGTGTCAGGTAATTACGAAATTCAGAAAAATTCGTGTCCATTCGTGAAATTCGTGGCTATACCTGAGGGCGGGGCAGGAGACCGGCGCCCTCCACAATGGGCCGCACCGCCTCTTCCCACTCAATGGCCATGATGTGGACGCCCGCCACGCCGGGGATTTCGCGGATTTCCTGAATCTGCTCAATGGCGATGCGGATGCCCTCCCGCTCCCACGCCTCCTTGCGGGCCTTCTTGTCCTCCTTGGGGATTCCGGCGACCGCCGCCTCCATCCGCTCCACGTACTCGCCCCGCACGCGCATCCCCGGCACCTTGTCCCGCATATACCGGGCCGCCCCGGCGGATTTCAGGGGGCCGATGCCCGCCAGGATGTACACCTTCTCATGCAGGCCCATGTCCACCACCCGCTTCATGAACTCCCGGAAGCGAGGGATGTCCAGGATGATCTGGGTCTGGATGAAGTCCACTCCGGCGGCGATCTTCTTCGCCAGGCGGTACGGGCGGAAGTCAAAGGGGTCCCCGAAGGGGTTCTCCGCCGCGCCGATGAAGAAGGCGGGGCGTACCCCCTTGATTTCGTCCCCGCACTGGAAGCGGCCCTCATCCCGCATGTCCCGGACCATGCGGATGAACTGGATAGAGTCCAGGTCGTGGACGTTCTTGGCGGTGGGGTGGTTGCCGAAACTCTGATGGTCGCCGGTGAGGCAGAGGAGATTGCGCGCGCCCAGCGCGTAGGCCCCCAGCAGGTCGGATTGCATCGCCAGCCGGTTGCGGTCTCGACAGGTCATCTGGACAATGGGCTCCACCCCCTCCTGGAGGGCCAGGGCCGCCGAGGCGATGCTGGACATGCGGACAATGGCCGTCTGGTTGTCGGTGATATTGGTCGCGTCCACCACTCCCTTCAGCAGGCGGGCCTTGCGCCGGATGACTTCGGGATCCGCGCTCTGGGGCGGGCCGATCTCCGCCGTCACCACGAAGTGGCCCGCGCGCAGGAGTTTCTCCAGATTGCTGCCGGACTTGTAGCCGTTGGGCTGTTCGCTCATGTTTTCACCTCACTTTCGCCCCCTTTCGGGCCAGTTTCTTCCTCCATCCAGGTAAGGATGTAGGATGCAAAGCGGTCAAAGTCATAAAGATGGGTATGCAGGAGACCGCAAACCGCCTCATCGCTGACTTCCCAGTAGAGATGCACCAGGCGATCGCGAAATTGGGCCATCTGACGGGCTGTGGTCACGAACTCTGCCGGAAGGACCCCTCGTTCTCCCAGAACGGTGAAGCAATCGGCGCAACTCTGGGGCGCTCGCCATCCCTTCGCGGCAACAATATAGTTGCAGAGGTCAATGCAACTCTCCACCGCCACCTGGAAGTAATACTTTACTCCCCCCAGACGCCCCACGTCGGCCAGCAACTCCTCCTCTGGAATGGATGCCAGTTCTTCCAGGTAGGCCCTGTACCTTCTTAGCCTGGCGAGCATCGCCTCAACTTTACCGCGGTCAACCATGGGCTCTGAACTCCTCCCGAAGGCGAGCCAGAGAGGCCTGGTGCATCATCTCCAGCACGGGCTGAAAGTCAAAATACTCCTTCCGGCTGCGGGTCTCAAACTCAATCCGGTGGTTCTCGTTGCGGCTGTAAATGCAGAGCCCTCTGGAGACCACCGCTCCGCGCCAGGCAATGGGCGCGTCGTTGACAATCCGCACATCCGCATAGTCTATGCCACACAGGTCCGCAATGCGCAGTTCCACCGTGACTTCCAATTGAAGCCGTTCATAAGAAGAAAGACGGCGAAACACCTCCTCATCCAGAAGCAGAGCAACATCCATATCTGAGAAAGGGTGGACCGGCCCTGTGGCAACCGAGCCATAGACATAGGCCGCGTCTACCGGTAGGGGGCCGAAAACCACCTCTGCCTTCTCTTTCAGCACCCGGAGGACGGCCTCCGGATGAATCTGGCGGGGGATGTCCCTCACCTACTCCTCCTTCGGGAGCCTCAGGTCCTCCCGCACAATCTTGCGGGGGCCGCCGTCGCGGCTGCGGGACCAGTTCTTGGGCGGCTGGACCTCCAGGAGTCGCTCCATCTGCCCGAATTTCATCGCGCGCTCCCAGATGAGATGCCAGGCGCAGGGGAGGTCGGAATGCACCTCGCAGACGCCGTTCTGGGAGCCGCCGCAGGGGCCGTTCAGCAGTTGCTTGGAGCAGCGGGCGATGGGACAGATGCCGAAGGTGATCCCCAGGATGCAGTCGCCGCAGGCCTGGCAGCGCTCCTCCCAGACGCCGTGCTCCTCCGGCAACCCCAGGAAGGTGGTGTTGAGCCCCGGCAGCGTGATAGCGTCCGGGAAGCGCTCGTTCATCGCCTGGACGCCGATGCCGCAGGCCAGGCTGAGGACGACGTCGTAGTCCTTCAGCCGGTCCGCCAGCGGGTCAATGTACTCCCACTCGCACTGCCGCTGGACGGTGACCTCGTCTACCTCCATCGGGCGGCCCTCCAGTTTGCTCTTCATCCGGAGGGCCGAGGCCAGGATGGCCGCCTCCTTCTCGCCCCCGGCGAAGCAGACGGTCACGCACGTCCCGCACCCGGCCACCAGCACCCGGCGGGCATCCCCCAGCAGGCTCATGATTTCCTCTAATGGCTTCTGTTCACCGACAATCATGGATTCCTCCGTTCACGTTTTACTTTTCACGTTTCACGTCTTCTGCCTCAGCGGATTCGGCCCCAGTTCGCGGATTTTCTCCGTCATCTCCCGGACGTATTCCGCGAACTGGACGGCCATGGCCGAGGAGAGGTTGAACATCCGCACCCGCTCGCCGCCCAGGCCGATTTTGTCCAGCCACTCGGCGGCGTATTTCACTCTTCGTTTGGCGTTGACATTACCTTCCAGGTAATGACACTCGCCTTCCAGTCAACCCGCCACCATGACGCCGTCGGCGCCGTGCTCAAAGGCGCGGAGAATCTCCGAGACCTCCACCCGCCCGGAGCAGGGCACCTCCACAATGCGGACGCCCGTCGGGTAGGTAAGGCGCATCACCCCGGCCAGGTCGGCGGCCGCGTAGGCACAGTAGTGACAGCAGAAGGCCAGGATTTTGGGTTCAAAGGTCTCTTCCATACGCCCTCCTGAAACCGGTCACAGGGTCAGCAGGCCCAACAGAGCCGTCGCGTAAAAGGACATCAGTGCTGCCAGACTGGGCCGATACTCACAGCGCAGAACTTTTGCCATGCAACCGGTGTCCCCCCATACTCTCTCCACAAACTGCCGGGTCAGATACTGGGTCCACCGCTTCATGGCTTGGTCCCGGTGGGTATGGCCGTAGTAGCGGTCAGAGAAATAGCCGTACAGCTCCCGCTCCTCCCACGTCGCCAGACGTCCTTCCCGCAGGTACAGGTCCAGCAACTCGCTATCGGTAAACTGGTCAAAGGCCACACCCGGATAGAACGTCGCCAGCAGGGCCTCCACCTCTGATCGCGGCCGGTCGCTATAGAATTTCGCCAGCAACCGATGGGTCCGCAGGCAGTATTGCAGATAGTGACGGTAATGAGCGATGCCGTCTATCAGGAACTGGTATCCCTCGCCACAATGGGTGAACCAGTCCTGAATCTGATGGAGCGTCGCGCCAAAGACGTAGGGATGCCCCAGGGCAATCGCTCGCTCCACAAACCGGCGTGCCGTGTGCCATCCCGCAAAATGGAGAAGCGGGTAGAAGGTCAGCGCCAGGAGCGAGTGGGCATCCACAAAGAGGTTGCCTCGGGCAATCAATTCGGCAACGTACGCCCCCGCGCTCCCCAGGCGGTTCCCGATGACTTCCAACACCCACTGTTTGGTCAGGTCATAGTGAACGTCGTTCTGGGCCATGGCATCATTGTCGGCAGCGGTGTTTCGGCCCCTGGATCTCAATCAGCGGGCGAGTACCCCCCGACCATTTCCCCGGATCAACATCAGCGTGCAAAATCTGACCAATAGAGGCAGGCTGGCGCTGTAGCAACGATTCTGTACATTTTCCAGCAATTCCGGGTTCGCCAGCAATCGATCCAGGTACTCATGCAGAAGAGCGCACGTAACCCGCTTCATCTCCTGGTCCCGTCGGGTGTGAGCGTAATACAGGTCAGGATTATAGCCGTAGATTCCCCGTTCCTCCCAGCGGGAAAGCGACCTCTCCCTCAGGTACAGGTCCACCAGTTCCCAGTCATCAAATCGGTTAAAGGATACTTCTGGGTACAGTTCCCGGAGCCAGCCCTCCAGCCTTTCACGGGGGTAGAGGCTATAAAAGTGCTCCTTCACCCGTTGATTTCTCAATCGCCACCGCAAGAGGTGGTAAGAGTGGCCGAAAGATCCCAGCCGGTACCCCTCGCCCCAGTGGCTGAAATAGTCCTGGGCCTGATGGAGCACGACGCCAGCAACGTAAGGATGACCCAGGAGAAGAGCATGTTGCCAGCAATAGAGCACTTCATCCCAATCCGCGAAATGGATCAGCCGGTGATATGGACGAAAGAACGAGACCAGGCTACAGGCCTCGTCTACATCGTTATCGCCCCGGGCGACCAGTTCCGCCAGATACCCGGCAGACTTCCCCAACCAGGAATGGAAAATCTCCTGTGCCCACTCTCTGGTTAACTGATAATGCACCACATCCCGATCCATGGCATCGTTGAAGCCTCGTTGGCTCGCCGTTGCCCTACGGGTATCCAACCCCCACCAGCACCCCCTCCAGGACCTCTATCTTCGCCTCTATCTGCACATCCCGGTAGTGAAGCAACTGGATGGCCTTCGCCGGGCACTCGCCCACGCAGACGCCGCAGCCGTGGCACTGGGCCGGCTCAATGTAGGCCGCGCCCACGATGCCCCCTACCCCAACCAGATCGGCGCGGATGCGCGGCACCCGGTACGGGCAAATCCGCACACAGGTCAGACACGCGACACACTTCTCCGAATCCACCTGGGCGACAATGCCCCCCACCTCCAGATAGTCCCGACTCAGAACGGTCGCCGCGCGGGCCGCGGCCGCCTGGGCCTGGGCAATCGCCTCCCCCAAGAACTTCGGATAGTGGGCCATCCCCGCCAGGAAGAAGCCGTCGGTGGCGAAATCCACCGGGCGCAGTTTCACGTGCGCCTCCAGGAAGAACCCATCCAGGTCCACCGGCAACTTCAGCCGCGCCGCAAACTCCCGCGACCCCGGCGACGGCACCACCGGCATGCTCAGCACCAGCAGGTCCGGCTCCAGCACCAACTCCTCCCCCAGCACCGGCTCCCATACTGTAACCTGCAATCTTGCATCTGCAATCTGCACCTGGGGCTTTCGGTCAAAATCGTACTGGACGAAGAGCACCCCCGCCCGCCGGGCCTCCTGGTAGATGCGCTCCTTGAACCCGAAGGTCCGGATGTCCCGGTAGATGACCGTCACCCGGGCCTGGGGCTTATGCCGCTTCAGCATCAGCGCGTTCTTGAGGGCCGTAGTGCAGCAGATACGGGCGCAGTACTGCTCCGCTGGCCCCACGCACTGAATCATCACCACCGAATCGGGCAGGTCCTTCCCCTCTCCCAGCCGCTGCTCAAACTCCTGCTGGGTAAGGATGCGCGGGTCCGTCCCGTAGCCGTACTCCGGCCCCCGGTACTCCACCCCGCCGACGGCCACAATCGCCACGCCGTGGCGGACTTCAAACTCCCCCGCCGGCCCCCGCAGTCGGGAGATGTACTGCCCCACGAAGCCGCTGGTCTCCACCACCTCCGTGTTCAGGTGGACCGTGATGAGGGGCTCCGCCATCACCCGCCCCACCAGCGCGCGGGCATACGCCTGTGGGTCCAGCCACATCCGCTCCCCGTCCCCCGTCGCCTCCTGGAGCGAGTGACGCAGTTGAAGCAGGTTGCCCCCCAGCCGGTCCGACCGTTCTACCAGATGGACCGGGAATCCCTGACGGGCCAGGGTGAGGGCCGCGTTCAGCCCGGCCGCGCCCCCACCGATGACCAGTGCGGCCTTCTCCACAGGAACACGCACCCGATGGAGCGGCTCCAGCCGGGCCGCCTTCGCCACCGCCATCCGCACCAGGTCCTTCGCCTTCTCCGTCGCCCGCTCCCGGTCGTTCTGGTGGACCCAGGAGCACTGGTTGCGGATATTGGCCATCTCAAAGAGGTACGGGTTGAGCCCAGCCTGCCGGATGGCCTCCTGGAAGAGCGGCTCGTGGGTCAGTGGCGTGCACGCCGCCACGACCACCCGGTTCAGGTTTAACTCCTGCACCCGTTCCACAATGTGACGGATGGAGTCCTGGGAGCAGGTATAGAGGTTGTACTCGGCGTGGATGACGCCGGGCAGGGTGGCCGCGTACTCCGCCACCGCCGGGACGTCCAGGAATCCGGCGATGTTGGACCCACACTTGCAGACGAAGACCCCGATGCGCAGCGGCTCCCGGGTCACATCCCGCTCCGGCGGATAGGTCTCCGGCGTCGTCTGGGTCCAGCGGGCGGGGGCCAGCAGCGCACCGGCCAGTCCCGCCGCCGCACTGGCCTCCACCACCGACTCCGGGATGTCCTTCGGCTCCCGGAAGGGCCCGATGGCAAAGACCCCCGGCTTGCTGGTCTGCAGCGGTGCGAAGGGCACCGTCTGGCAGAAGCCGTAAGAGTCTGTCGCAATGCCCACCCGCCGGGCCAGGTCGCGGACGCTCTCCGGGACCTCCATCCCCACCGAGAGCACCACCAGGTCAAACTCCTCTTCGCGGATGCCCCGTCCGTTCCCCTCATCTACATACCGGATGACCAGGTTGCGACTCTTCGGGTCCTCCTTCACCGCCGAGACGCGGCAGCGGACAAAGCGGATGCCGTACCGCTCCTGGGCCCGGCGGTAGAAGTCCAGGTACCCCTTGCTGAAGGCCCGCATGTCCATCAGGAAGACGGTCACTTCGGTATCCGGCTCGTGCTCTATCGCCATCATCGCCTCTTTGATGGCGTAGACGCAGCAGACGGACGAGCAGTAGTCGTGCTTCTGGTCGCGGGAGCCGACGCACTGGATGAAGGCGATGCGCTTCGGCGTCCGCCCGTCGGACGGGCGCTGGACGTGCCCCAGCGTGGGGCCGGACGCGTTGAGGAGCCGCTCAAACTGCAGGGACGTGACCACGTTGGGGTAGCGGCCCCAGCCGTACTCCCCCGCCTTCTCCGCGTCAAACGTCGCAAAACCTGGAGCCAGCAGGACGGCGCCGACCTGGAGTTCCACCGTCTGCTCCACCATGTCGTGGTCCACGGCCCCGGCCAGGCAGGTGTAGACGCAACTCAGGCACTCCGAACAGATGCCGCAGGCCAGACAGCGGGCCGCCTCCGCCTGGGCCTGCTCGTCGTCGTATCCGGCGACGACTTCCTCAAAAGTAGAGAGCCGTTGCTCCACCGGCAGGGCGGTCATCGGGACGCGGGGCTGGATGTGAACCTCGCCGCGCGCGATCCGCTCATCAATCTCGGCCCGGGAGAGTTCCACCACCGGCAGTTTGGGCTTCGGCGGTGGCTCCAGTTCCTCCCCCTGCAGGTACCGGTGAATGGCCTGCGCGACCTTGTGGCCGGCGGCGACAGCCTCAATGACAAACGCCGTCCCGGTGGCAACATCCCCGGCAGCAAAGACGCCCGGTCGGCTGGTCGCCAGGGTGTTGGGGTTGACGGCGACCGTCGCCTGGTCGGTGATGCCGACCCCGGCGCTCTCCGGGATGAAAGCCAGACCAGCCCGCTGGCCCACAGAGAAGATGACGTTGTCGCAGGGGACGAAGTGCTCGGAGCCGGGGACGACGACCGGTCGGCGGCGCCCGGTCTCGTCGGGAAGGCCCGGCTCGGTGCGGACGCATTTCATCCCCACGACGCGCCGGTTGCCGTCCCCCACGATCTCCACCGGCGTGACCTGCCAGTGGAAGACAACGCCCTCCTCCTCCGCCCGCTCCATTTCCTCCGGGTCGGCGGTGGCTTCCTCGCGGGTCCGGCGATAGTAGACGTGGACCTCGGCGCCCAGGCGGCGCGCGGTGCGGGCCACGTCCATCGCCACGTCGCCTGCGCCGATGACCGCTACCTGCTTCCCCAGTTTCGGCGGGTTTCCCAGCCGAACGTCCCGCAGGAAGTGAGTGTTGATCAGCACGCCGTCCAGGTCTGCGCCGGGGATATTCAGCCGAACCCCCTCGTGTGCGCCGACGGCGATCAGAATGGCGTCAAACCCTTCCGCGAAGACCTCGTCCAGGTTGTTCACCGGGTGGTTCAGCCGCAACTCCACGCCCAGGTCCACGATGTCCTGGACCTCCCGATCCACAATCCACGAGGGCAGACGGTACTCCGGCACGCCCACCCGAAGCATCCCCCCGGCGACGGGCAGGGCCTCAAAGACGGTGACGCCGTAGCCCATTTTGCAGAGGTCCTGAGCAGCCGTCAGGCCACAGGGCCCCGCGCCGATGACCGCAACCCGCTGCGGGTACCGGCGGGGGGCCGGTTCGGGACGCACGCGCGGCTTTTCATACACCTTGTCGGTCACAAAGCGCTTGAGCGCCCGAATGTTGATGGGCTCGTCCAGTTTGCCCCGGTTGCAGGCGTCCTCGCAGCGGTGGTTGCAGATGCGCCCGCAGATGCCGGGGAACGGGTTGTCTTCTTTAATGACCCGCAAGGCGTCCTCGTAGCGGCCCTCGCGGATGAGCGCGATGTAGCCCTGGGCCCGCTGCCCGGCGGGACAGGCATTGCGGCAGGGAGCGATGCCGCGCTTCTCTATGGCGTACGCGTTGGGGACAGCCTGGGGGTAGAGTTTATAGGCCGCGCGCTGAACCCCCAGCCCCGCGTTGAACCGGTCCGGGATGATGACCGGGCAGACCTGCCCACACTCCCCGCAGCCGGTGCACTTATCCAGGTCAATGTAGCGGGGCTTTTTGCGCAGGCGGACGGTGAAGTTGCCCACGTCCCCGTCCACACTGACCACTTCGGTATCCACCAGCAACTGGATATTGCGGTGGCGACCGGCCTCCACCAGTTTGGGGCTGAGGATGCACATGGCGCAGTCGTTGGTGGGAAAGGTCTTGTCCAGTTGGGCCATGTGTCCGCCGATGGCCGACTTCGCCTCCACCAGGTAGACCTTGAAGCCGGCCTCCGCCAGGTCCAGCGCGGCCTGGACTCCGGCAATGCCCCCGCCGACGACGAGAACGGAACCGACAAGTTCGTTTTGCCCCGCCATAGTGCCCCCTGGGGAATTAACAATTAAAGAATTAACAATTAACGGTGGTCAGCGGCCAACTTTGCTGCGCGGGCTCCTCCGGGCGTTGTGGATGATGGAGTTGAGGATGCGGACCAGTTCTTCGCTTTCCCGAAGCAGCAAGACCACTTCGTCATCATCCAGAAGCGATGCGCGGACAATCCGCAGCCAGTAGCGTGCCTCCCGTGCCTCCTTATGGGCAATTCCTACTTTGTGGATGAAATCCTGTTTGGACTCCGCCGCGTCGGCCTCCTCCAGATTGGCTCCTACGGATGTCGCAGCACGGACCAACTGCCGCCCCACCTCTATCCCGGCGACAGTCCGGGGCAACCGGTTGACCAGTTTCACCACCTGTACCCCGAACTGGAACGCCCGTTCCTGAATATCCAGTCCCTGGCTTCCCTCCAGCCTCCAGTTGCGCTCCTGCGCCGCTGGCCGCGCTGCCGACAGGGCGTGAACAGTATCTCCACGCCCCTTTTCCCCAGCCAGTACCTTTCCCTGCATCTCCCCCTCCTCCCACTCTTTGTTAATTTTTAATTGTTAATTGTTAATTTTCAAAGGACTCGGCCCCAACTCCCTCACCCTCTCCGTCATCTTCCGCGCTGCTTCGGCGAAGGTGGCGCCCATGCCGCCGGAGACGAAGACAATCTCCAGCCGGTCCCCCCCGATGCCGATTTTATCCAGCAGTGCCTTGGCGTACTTCACCCGCGCCAGCGCGCGCTCGTTGCCGTGGACGTGGTGGCAGTTCCCGATCGGACAGGCGACAATGTAGACCCCGTCGGCGCCCTTCTCAAAGGCCTCCAGGATGTAGCGGATGTCGGCCTTGCCCGTGCAGGGCAGCCGCACCAGCCGGACATTAGACGGATACTTGAGCCGCAGTGCGCCGGCGGTGTCCGCCGCCATATAGCCGCAGTAGATGCAGGTGAACGCGACAATCTCTGGCACAAACTCCTCGTGCCCGTTCCCCTTGACGTCCATACCTCCTCCAGGTTTGGTCATTGGTCATTTCGTCATTGGTCATTTAATCTGCGCCAGCACCTGCTCGTCCTTATACGCCAGCAACTGGATGGCCTTCGCCGGGCACTCCGCCGTGCAGGTCCCGCAGCCCTGACAGAGCGCGGGCTCAATGTAGGCTGCGCCCTGGATGCCGCCCACGCCGATGTCCATATAGCGCACCTTCGGAATCCCGAACGGGCAGGCCCGCACGCAGGTCAGACAGCCAACGCATTTAGACTGGTCCACCCGGGCCACCACGCCGCCGATGTAGAACTTATCCTTCGTCAGGACGGTCAGCGCCCGGCCTGCCACCGCCTCGGCGTTGGCAATGCACTCCTCAATGAACTTGGGATAATGCGCCATGCCGCAGACGAAAATCCCTTCGGCGACGAAGTCCATCGGCCGCATCTTCAGGTGGGCCTCCATAAAGAAGCCCTCCTGCGAGAGCGGTACATCCAGAATACGGGCCAGATACTCCGTCCCCTCCGAAGGCAGGACCGCCATGCTCAGCGAGACCAGGTCGGGGTAGAGCGCCACTTCTTGCCGCAGCGACGGATCCCAGGCCACCAGTTCCAACTGCGGCCCAACGGAACGGATAGTGGGCATGTGCTCCTCGTCGTAGCGCATAAAGATGACGCCCCGGCGCCGTGCCTCGGTGTAAATCGCCTCCCGGAAGCCATAGGTGACGATGTCCCGGTAGAGCACCACCACCCGACAATCCGGATTGAGCATCTTGATGCGGATGGCGTTCTTCATCGTGTTGGTGCAGCAGATGCGGCTGCAGTAGCCCACCTCGCCCTCGGGCCAGACGCACTGGATGAAGACGACGGTGTCCAGGTCGGCAATGCGCTCCGGGCGGTGGACGATCATCTGCTCCAGTTCCATAGAGGTGACGACGCGCGGATCCCGCCCGTACATATAGACCGACCCGCGCCACTCCTGCCCGCCCGTGGCGACGACCGTCACGCCGTGGCGGACCTCCGTCTCCACCGTCTCGCCAGAACGGGTGGTGGTGCGCAGGACGGAGCGGTACTCCCCCACCCGGCCCGTATGGGAGACGACCTCGGTGCGGGTGAGGACGCGGATACGTTCGTGGCCCACCACCCGGTTGACCAGGTCCCGCAGGAGCCGCTGGGGGTCCTCCCCCTCCGCCACGTAGTAGACGTAGCGCAGGTTGCCGCCCAGTTCCGGCTCCCGCTCCACCAGCACCACTTCGTAGCCCGCGTCGGCGATGGTGAGGGCCGCGGTCATCCCGGAGACGCCGCCGCCGATGACCAGCGCCCGCGGCTCCGGCACAACGGCCTCCTTGTAGACGGGCTCCGCCAGCCGCACACGCGCCAGCGCCGTCCGCAGCAGTTCTTTCGCCTTCCGCGTTGCACCGGGCCGGTCGTCTACATGCACCCACGCGCAGTGCTCCCGCAGGTTGACCATTTCCATAAGATACGGGTTAAGGCCGGCCTGCCGGGTGACCTTCTGGAAGAGGGGCTCGTGGGTCCGGTGGCTGCACGCGCCGACCACGACCCGGTTCAGGCTGTGCTCATGGATGGCTGCCCGGATGGCGTCCTGTCCGGCGTCAAAACAGCCGTAGTCCACCACCTGGACGTGGGCCACATCCGGCTGAGTGCGGGCCCAGGCCGCCACGTCCTCCACGTCAATCACGCCGTCCAGCGTGGGCGTGCAGCGGCAGAGGAAGACGCCCACCCTCGGCGGCTCGCCGCGCACGTCCCGCTCCGGCACGAATCCGTCCGGCTTCCAGAGGAAGGGGTACTCCCGACTGGACGGGTGTTCGCTCAGGTGCTCCCGCAGCAGCCGCATCACGTCGCCCGCAGCGCCCGCCGCGTCTATGATGGTCTCGGCAATCTCCTTGGGCGACTGGAAGGTTCCGCAGACGTAGATGCCGGGGCGGCTGGTCTCCAGCGGGTTGAACTTATCGGTCTCGCAGAAACCGTAGGGGTTCAGGTCAATGCCCAGCACACGCGCCAGGTCGCGGGCGCCGTCCGGCGGGCGGGAGCCCAGAGAGAGGACCACCAGGTCAAACCGGTCCTCCCGCATCCGGCCCTCCTCGTCCGGATAGCGGAGAATCAGGTCGCGGGTGAGCGGGTCCTCTTTGACCGCCGAGATGCGGCAGCGGGTGTACTCCACCTGATACTTGTGCTGGGCCTCCTCGTAGTAGGCGTTGAACTCCTTGTTGAAGGCCCGCTCGTCCATGATGAAAATCTGGCAGTGGACGCCCGGGATGCGCTCTTTGGCGATCATGGCCTCTTTGGTGGCGTACATACAGCAGATGGACGAGCAGTAGGGGTACTTTTGGTCCCGTGAGCCCACGCACTGCAGCCAGGCGATGCGCTGGGGGACCCGGCCGTCGGAGGGGCGCAGGACAACGCCCTCGGTGGGGCCGGACCGGCTGGCCAGCCGCTCGTACTGCATAGAGTGGATGACGTTGGGGAAGCGGCCGTAGCCCAGTTCGCCGTACTCTTCGGGGTCGGAGAGGGCGTAGCCCATGGAGAGGATGATGGCGCCGACGTTCAGGTCCCGCTCGCAGGGCTCCTCGTCCAGGTTCACCGCGCCCGTCGGGCAGACGGCCACGCACCGCCCACAAGTATCGCAGCGGGGGACTTTGTCCACTACATACGAGTCCGGCAGCGCGCGGGGGGCCATTTTGTAGATGGCCTTACGGGTGACCAGTTCCTCCTCAAAGAAACTGGGCAGGTCCACCGGACAGACGGGGGCACAGAGGCCGCAGTTGATGCATTTCTCCGGGTCCACGTAGGTGGGCCGGTGCCGCACGGTGACGGTGAAATCACCCGCCCGACCCTCCACCCGGATCAGGTCGGTGTTGGTGAGAATCTCAATGTTGGGATGGCGGTTGAAATCCAGGAAGGCCGGCGAGATAGATGGGCGCGTGCAGCCGTAGCCATGGTCGGAGGTGCCCCGGCAGAGAACGCAGTCGTGGGTAGGGAACATGTAGCCCAGTTGGGCCACCCGCCCACCCAACCAGGGGAGACTCTCCACCAGGTAGACCTTCAGGCCGGCCTCGGCCAGGTCGATCGCGGCGCGCATCCCGCCGACGCCGCCGCCGACAACCAGAACGGATGATGTGGGATGGTGGGGGATTGCCATGCTGATCCTCGTTCGTGAAAAAGTAGACAAGTAGACAAGGATACAAGGGTAAAAGGATACAAGAGTGAAAGGATACAAGGGTGAGAAAGAGATCATTCCTCCGGCAAGGCAGGGGGTTCTTCAGCGACGTATCGGTCACCAAAAGTTTCCCTGCCAGTTCGCAGGCTCCAGATGTAGTTGATGTAGCCGTTCAGGACGCGCTCCGTTTCGCGTCCCAGTCCGTATATCTCCTGAAATCGCCTGTCGTCAATGTAGGCCAAATCGTGTGCCGTAATCACGTGGTTGATGGTCTCCGCCAGGGAGCCTCGGGCATTGTAATAGAAGCGCAGGCTGTCCAGGTAGTGGTAGCGTCCGTATCCTTCGGCGATATTCGCCATAACGCTTTTGGACGAGCGACGAATTTGAGGAGCCAGATCATAGCGCTCCTGCGGCGGCAACATGTTGGCAAGTTTGTGGCATTCTATCATTAGACGCCGCGCCAATTGCCAGACCTTCAAGTCTTCAAAGCCCCTTGTCGCCGCCTCTCCATCCCTCGCCTGCCGCTTCATCCGCCGCCCCTTGCCCCCTTGTATCCTTGTATCCTTGTATCCTTGTATCCTTGTATCCTTGTATCCTTGTATCCTTGTATCCTTACCCCTTTCTTGTGTAATCCGGCAACAGTATGGGCGACACCACCCCCGTATTCACCCCCGCCTCCTCCAGTTCGCGGTTCCACGTTTCCAGATGGGCCAGGGTGGGCCTGCCCGGTTGGACCTGGTGGGCATACAGCGCGGCGTTGCGGCCCGACCGTCGGCCAAAGACCAGAATCTCCAGCAGGGAGTTGCCCATAAGCCGGTTGTGGCCGTGGACGCCCGCGCTGACCTCCCCGGCGATGTAGAAACCGGGGATCACGGTGGAGCCGTCGGCCCGGAACCGCACCCCGCCGTTCTGGTAGTGCAGGGTCGGGTAGACCAGCATCGGCTCCTTCGTGATGTCAATCCCGAAGCGGGCGAACTGGCGCACCATGGCCGGGAGTGCCCGCTGAATGGTGCCGGGGCCGTGGATGATGTCTATCATCGGCGAATCCAGCCAGACGCCCACCTGTCCGGTCGGGGTGACGACGCCGTTGCCCCGCGCGCACTCCCGGATGAAGGCCGCCGACTCCACATCGCGCGGCTCCAGCGGGTAGACGAACTGTTCGCCGTATTTGTTGACGACCTGAGCGCCCAGCCCGCGCACCTTCTCCGTGACCAGCAGCCCCAGAATCTGCTCCGGGAACGCGGCGCCGGTGGGGTGGTACTGCATGGACTCCAGGTAGCCCAGGGGCGCGCCGGCCCGGTAGGCCAGGACGACACCGTCGGCAGTGGCGCCATAGTGGTTGGTGGTGGGGAAGCCCTGATAGTGCAGGCGCCCGCCGCCGCCCGTCGCCAGCACAACGGCCTTCGCCTTGATGTAGCCCCTTGCGCCCGTCTCCAGGTTCATCACCACCGCGCCGGCGATTTGCCCCTGGTCGTCCAGCACCAGTTCTATGGCCGGGGAGAACTCTATCACCGTGATGTCCGGCTCCCGGTTGCGGACCTCGTCCCGCAGGACGCGCATAATCTCCGCGCCGGTGTAGTCGCGGGCCGAGTGCATCCGCCTGCGGCTGGTGCCGCCGCCGTGGGCCTCCATCATCGTCCCGTCCGGCTCTTTGTCAAACATCATCCCCAGGTCTTCCAGCCATTTGATGACCGACGGCGCGTCCATTACCAGCGCCTCCACCAGTTCGGGGACGTTGGTGAAGTGCCCGCCGCCGATGACGTCCAGGTAGTGAATGGCCGGACTGTCGCTGGGACGGTCGGCGGCCTGGATGCCGCCCTGGGCCATCATAGTATTGGCGTCGCCGAAGCGGAGTTTGGTCACCAGGACGACCTTCGCGCCGTGCTCCTGGGCCAGCAGTGCCGCCGACGCGCCGGCCCCGCCGCCGCCGATGACCAGGACATCGGTCTCGGCGATGGGGTTGGAAAGGTCAAAGTCCGGGCCGATATGGGGCCGGCCCTCCACGATGTCCGCCAGTTCCAACGGCATCTTCTGGCCCTTGCTGACGCCCACACGAATGGCGCGGAAGGTCTCTTCCTTGTAGTCGGGGTGATAGGCCTTCAGAATTGCCTCCCGCTCCTCCAGCGTCATCGTCGGGAAGGTCTCCTTCAGACGCCGGGGGCGGGTCGCCTCCACCAGTCGGATAGACTCCTGCATTTCCGGCGGGTAACCGCTCATCGCTCACTCCCGATTTCACTGATTCTTAGGGCGTGTCTAAAAATCCGCTTGTATCAGGCACAAAGCCAGCGGAGTATCGTTGAGATCATTGGTTGTTCTGTCTTGGTCATTTTCAGGGACGCCACTCCGCTTCACTTCGTGGCTCACTACAAACCACACTCACATAACGCTCCAGGTCAGCGTCATCCCGATGCGCTCTCCAGTCGCTTCGTTAATCACCAGCAGTTCCCCTCCATTTTCCCCTCGTAATTGCGCGTTGGCGTTCAACAATTCAATACCGTAGAGGGTTCCATCCGGAGCCATATCCACGATCAGTTCGTCACTTAAACGGATAGACTCCCCCTCGGCGTCCTCTTCCCGGAAGCGAATGTAAGCGATGTTATAGCGGGGGTCGTATGTAATCTTCATCACCCTCCTCCGTCAAAATACCGCGCAAGGACTGTGATCACCTCGCTCCACTGTCGCCCGGACTTCCTCCTCGGTGACACCCCGCTCCCTCATCCGCTCCACAGCATGAGTGAGGATGAAAGCGCACCCCCATCAGTCCTCCGGCTCTATATCTCGCGCCTTGTAGCGGGCTTTCAGTTCGTCCACGCTCATGTTCTTCAGGGCCTGGATTTCGGCATCAAATTTCCCGTTCCGAATCTCCTCCAGCCGCTCCTCCAGATGTTTGGAACGGGGGGCCAGGTAACGGCCGTAGAGGCGGCGGGCCAGAATGGCGATGTTGTACTGGGCCTCCTCCGCCGGGCAGCGGGCCGCACAGAGGCCACACATGATGCAGTCAAAGGAGAGGTCGGCCATGCGGGCGATGTCGCCGCGCATTCCGGCGGCCATGTAGGCCCGGACCTCTATCTGCTGGGGGCACGCTTTGGTGCAGGTACCGCAACCCAGACAGCGCAGAAGTTCCGGATAGAGGCTGAAAAGTGTGGTGGGAGTCGGCTCCAGTTTCGTGACGTCATAGGTCGCCCGACGGGCCGGGAAGAAAGGCAACTGGGCCAGGTACATGTTCGGCTGCACCACCGTCTGGCAAGCCAGGCCGAAGTAGAGTTTGGGATCGCCCTGGATGCGGTAGGCGGTGGCGCATGCCCCGCAGAAGCCGCCCCGGCAGCCCACGCCACGCACCAATTTGTACCCCGCGTATTCCATAGCCTTCATAATGGTCAGCCCGGCGGGCACCATGTACTGCTTGCCCATAATGAAGACAGGAATCAGGTTTTCCTGTTCGGCCATACAGCCCTCCCTCACTTCACGTTTCACGTTTCACGTTTTACGTTTTACGAACTCGTGAAACGTGTTACCGCTCCTCCCCCACATGCGTCCATTCGTCCTCGCGGAAGGTGATCAGCGGCAAGGGCTCCTCCATGCTGCGGCCGGGGACGTAGTCAAAGACGGCCTGGAGTTGCTGGCCGACGGCGCGAAATACCCGGCCCACGGGCAGGTCGGCGGGACAGGCGTCGGTACAGAGACCGCAGCCGATGCAGGAGAGCACCATATGGTTGAGCCGGGTCAGGTGGAAGAGCATGGTGTCCGCCGGGAGCCGGTACGCGCCTTTCCGCTGCGCCCAGGCCATGTACTGAATCGGCTCGTGCTCCATCACCGGGCTCCTGAAGAGACAGGTCTTGCAGTAGCAGATGGGGCAGACGGTCATACAGTTGTGGCAGCGGACGCAGGCGGCGAAGATACCCTCCACGCCCTCTTTCTCCAGCCGGGCACGAATCTCGGCAAAGAACGCGTCGCGGGCCTGGACGCGGCTCCGGGTGACCTTATCCACCACCTCGGCCCGTCGGCCGTCCTCCGGCGCGGTCTCCAGGCCCAGTTGCCCGGCCAGTTCGTCGGAGAGGACGACGGGGATGCCTGCCGAGAGGTCGGCGCCGAAGAGTTCCAGCCGGATGTCGCCGCCCGCCGCCGCGAAGTTCTCGCACATCTGGCAGGCGTCCCGGAACGCGTAGCCCGACTGGGGGACCAGGTCGCCCGTCCGCATGCCCGCCATCAGCGCTGCCCGGTCCACTCCGCTGTTGGCCCGCATGGTCTGGTAGACGGGGACGGTGTAGGTGCCGGGGCAATCCACCACCACCGTCACCAGGTCCTCCAGGCTGGCCTGCTGGAGTTTGACCAGTTCCACCAGCGCGCGGTACTCGCATGGGCGCAGGACAGCGGCGATGCGCCCGCGCGGCTGGCGGACGGTCACCGGCCCAACGACGCGCGCGCTGTTCAGGCCCAGCACCGGCGCCAGCGGGTCCGCCGCGTCCAGCAGGGCGGGGTCCGCCACCAGCGCCGGGGTGACCGTGCCGGACGGCGTCTCCATCGGCACCAGCACAGCCTCTACCGTCTCCGTCTCCAACATCTTTCGGAGAAAGCCCCTCAGGGCCGCCAGGGTGTCCTGGTTTTCAACGGGAATCCACGCTCTCATCGCGACTCCTTAAAGCAAGTGTGCAAGGGTGCAAGTGGGCAAGTTGGCAAGTGAGCAAGTGGGCAAGATCAAGCAGATTCTCCACGTTGTTCCTTCCGCCACCGCTCCAACCGGGCCAGCCGCTCCTGAAGTTCCACCAGATAGGCCATCCGCTGAGGGCGGAACAGGGTTTCCGTCTGCTGGAACTGAGGCTCCAGGGCTCGTTGCAGGGCCAGATACTGCTGGATGCCCTCTGGACCGTCATCCGGCACAGGAGCCGGATTCGCTCTCGTTCCAGCGCCGCCCATCCCTCCCGAATGCGCCGTAAATCGCTCATCGCTGATCGCATATCACAAATTGCTTATTGACCGACCTGCTCCCCGCTAAACCGCCCACTCCCGCTTCATCGGGTTGGGTCCTTTCTCCTTCAGGTACTGGGCCATCTGGGTGACCGTGTCGGCGAAGCGCTGGCCCTCAGAGGCGGAAATCCAGCGCAGCCAGACCCGGTCCTCCTCCAGCCCGGCCTGCTTGAGGATTTCCTTCAGGGCGATAACGCGCCGCCGGGCCTTGTAGTTGCCGGACTGGTAGTGGCAGTCGCCGGGATGACAGCCGCCGATGAGCACCCCGTCGGCACCGTCCAGCAACGCCTTCAGGACGTAGGTCGGGTCCACCGACCCGGAGCACATCAGCCGGATGATACGGACGTTGGGCGGGTACTGGATACGGGATGTCCCCGCCAGGTCCGCCCCGGTGTAGGTACACCAGTTGCAGAGAAAGGCGACGATTTTGGGTTCAAAGTTGCTGTCGGACATGCTCCCTCCCGGAAAAGATACTGGTTTTTGCGGCGGCTTTGCCGCCGCAAAAACCGGTAGAATTTACCACCCCACCAGCGCCTCCACCTGGGCCAGAATCTGGTCGGGAGTGAAGTGCTGGAGACGGATCGCTTTGGACGGGCAGGTGACCGCACAGGCGCCGCAGCCCTTGCAGAGAACCGCGTTCACCCGTGAGACCCCCCAGAGGGAATCCAGCGCCGGCGCGCCGTACGGGCAGATTTCCACGCACATCCCACACCCGGCGCAGAGTTCGGGGTCCACTATTGCCGTCGCCGCTTCCATCGGGACCACGCCCCGCATCAATGGGATAAGGGCCGAAGCGGCCGCGGCCTTCGCCTGCGCAATGGTATCCGGGATGTCCTTCGGGCCCTGGCAACACCCCGCCAGGAAGACTCCATCCACCGCCGTATCCACCGGGCGAAGTTTGGGGTGCGCTTCCAGGAAGAAGCCGTCGGCGGAGCGCGGGAGTTTCAGAAGCGCGGCGATGTCGGTAGCCTCCGGACGGGGCTCCATCCCCACCGCCAGCACCACCAGGTCCGCCTCGTGCTCCAGCGTCCGCCCCAGCAGCGTGTCCTCCACCCGCACCACCACCCGGTCGCTCCGGCGGTAAATCTCCGAGACGTTGCCCCGGCGGTAGCGAACACCGGCCCGACGGGCCTCGTCGTAGAACTCCTCCCCCCGCTTGCCGAAGGTCCGGACGTCCATATAGAAGACGGTCACCCGGGAATCGGGCAGGGCCTGGCGTACCAGTTGCGCCTGCTTGGCGCTGATCATGCAACAGACCCGGGAGCAGTACGGGCGGCCCAGTTGCTGATCCCGGGAGCCGACGCACTTGATAAACACCACATCCTTCGGTGTCTTCCCGTTCACCGTCAGGTCGCCGGATGCCAGCCGGTGCTCCAGTTCCATCGTGGTGACCACCTGCGGGTACAGCCCGTATCCGAACTCCGGCTTGAGATGCGGGTCAAAGACGTTGTAGCCGGTGGCGATGATGATCGCCCCCACTTGGAGGGGCAACCCTTGCGGTTGCCCCCGGGCAGGGGCAGGCCCTGGGGCAGGGGCAAGCCCTGCCCCTACGGGTTCCACTGTGGCCTCAAAATTGCCCACAAACCCCGTGATCCCGGCGACGCGCGAGTTCAGGTAGACGGTGATGTTTGGGTGACGCTGCACCCGGTCCACCAGCGCGGGGAGCCACTCGGCGACAGGCTCCAGGTCCGGGAAGGTGCGGTTCAGTTCAGCGACGCGGCCGCCCAGGCGGTCGCTCTGCTCCACCAGATGCACCGGGAATCCGGCGTCGGCGATGTCCAGCGCGGCGACCATTCCCGCCACTCCGCCGCCGATGACCAGCGCACCCGGCGTGACCGGCGCCTCCCGCTCCTCCAGCGGCTCCAGACGGGCCGCCTTCATCACGGCCGCGTAGACCAGCGCCTGCGCCTTCTCCGTCGCCTCGTGGCGGTCGTGGTGAACCCAGGAGCACTGCTCGCGGATATTGGCCATCTCAAACTGGTACGGGTTGACCCCGCCCTCCTGGGACGCGGAGCGGAAAGTCGGCTCGTGCATCCGGGGCGAGCAGGCCGCCACCACTACCCGGTTCAGCCCCAGCGTCCGGGCGTCCTCCTTGATGAGGGCCTGGCCCGGCTCGGAGCACATATACGTATAGTTGCGGGCAACGGCGACGCCCGGCAGTGTGGCCGCGAACTCCGTCACCGCCCCCACGTCCACCGTCGCGGCGATGTTGGTCCCGCAGTGACAAATATAGACACCGATGCGCGGTTTAGCAAGCATTGTAATGCCCTCTCTTGAAGATCACGGCTCTCCCCTACCGGAATGGAAAAACTCGTGTCCTGGCACGGGTCTCGTCCACAGTCACCAGTGCGCCCTGCTCTAATACCTCTCCGTACTGCTGAAGAATCTGCACCCCTCTGGAACCGAGGGTCTCCGGCATCCCATCCTGAATCCGAATCCGAAGAACACCGGGCCCCTCATGCTCCAGTGCGGTTATCCATCGGGGGGAGAGATGCATATCTACAAGGACCTTCATTCACGGCTCCAGAGGCATCTCTTCCCATTCCGGTTGCGAAACGGTGACCGTCAGCGGCAATTCCACTTCCTCCGCCTTCCAGGCGGCATAGGCCAGCGCCTGGCGGATGTCCTCCTCCAGGTATGGATACGCTTGCAGGATTTCCTGGAAAGAGTATCCAGAAGCCACCAGACCGACCATCGTACCAACGGTGACCCGCATCTCCCGGATACAGGGCGTCCCACCCATCACATTAGGGTTAAACGTCATCCGTTCCAGCCCCTTCATCCTATAGTGCCATCGCCACCAGTTCGGCGATGTCCATCACCTTCAGCCGATCAGAGAGCCCCTTCACCTTTGTTGCATCGTCCAGCATCGCCATGCAGAAGGGGCAGGCGACGGCGAGAATCTCGGCGCCGGTGTCGGCGGCCTCCTGGACCCGCTGGAAGGCCAGCCGTCCCTCGGTGTTGGTGCCCTCAAACCACATCCGCCCGCCGCCGCCCTCGCAGCAGAGGCTCCGTTCCCGAATCCGGTCCATCTCCACAAACTTCACGCCCGGAATGGCCTTCAGAACTTCCCGCGGCTCGTCAAAAATCCCGTTCTGCTTGCCCAGGAAGCACGGGTCGTGGTAGGTGACGACCTTCTCCACCCGGCCGGTCAGGTTCAGTCGCCCCTGCTCCAGGAGACGGGCCAGCCACTGGGTGTAGTGGAGCACGTCCATCCCCAGTTTGTACTCGTGGCGGAAGGTATTCATGCAATGGGGAGAGGTCGTCACCATCCGCGCTGCGCCGACCTCCTCCAGCAGAGGTTTCCCCTCCTCCACCAGCATCTCAAAGAGGCCCATCTCCCCCAACCGACGCACCTCGTTGCCGCAGCAGGTCTCCTCCGTGCCCAGGTGGCCGAAGTCCATCCCGGCGGCTTTCAGCACCCGCACCAGCGCCTTCGTCGCCGCCTGAGCGCGGATGTCGTAGGCGGAACTGCAGCAGGTGAAAAGGAGCGTCTCGCAGCCCTCCTGGGCCGGTTTGACTTCCAGCCCGTCCATCCAGGCGGTCCGGTCCTCCCGCGCGTAGCCCAGCGGGTTGCCCTGGCGGAAGATGCCCATCAGCGCGTTGCCAATGGTGCTGGGGACCTTCCCCTCTTCCACCAGCAGACTGCGCAGGGCGATGATGACCTCCGCCGGGCGGACGTCTTTGGGACAGCGCTCCACACAGGTAAAGCAGCAGGTACAGTCCCAGAGTTCCTCCCGGTGGACTGGCCCCGCGATGTCGCCGATCAGCGCGCCGTAGACCAGAGAGCGGACGTTCAGCGCAGTCGTCATGGAAACGGGACACCCACCCGTACACTTCCCGCACTGGATGCAACTGAAGAGGTCCAGACCGAGTCCCAGTTCCCGTGCGTGTTGCTGGATGTCCATGAGCATCGTGCCTCCCTAAATAGATGTAACCACGAAGACGCCAAGACACAAAGTTTTATAATTTTTTCTTTGTGTCTTCGTGTCTTTGCGGTAAATCCTGCGCTGTATTCTTCAGCACTACCAACGCAGAGGCCGCTGCCGCCTTCGCCTGCGCGACGGCATCCGGGATGTCCTTCGGTCCCTGGCAACAGCCCGCCAGGAAGACCCCCGGCCGTGTGCTCTCCACCGGTCGGTACTTGGGGTGGGCCTCCTGGAAGAAACCATCGGGCGAACAGGCCAGGCCCAGCAATTCGGCCACAGCGAGCGTATCGGCCCGGGGGACCACCGCCGTCGCCAGAACCACCAGGTCGGCCTCCACCTCCACCGTCCGGCCCAGCAGCGAGTCCTCCCCCCGCACCACCAGCCGGTCCCCCCGCCGGTACACCTCCGACGGCTCTCCTCGCCGGTAGAACACCCGCTCCTCCTTCACCCGGTCGTAGAACTCCTCGTACCCCTTCCCGAAGGCCCGCATGTCAATGTAGAAGACAGTGATCCGGGCATTCGGGAGTTTATCCCGCACCAGGTGCGCGTGCTTGGCGGTGTACATACAGCAAATCCGGGAGCAGTACGGCACCCCGGTATGCGGGTCCCGGGAGCCGACGCAGTGGATAAAGACCACGTCCTGGGGCTCCTTCCCGTTGAGGACGATTTTCCCTCCTGTTGGCCCGGACGCCGAGGAGAGCCGCTCAAACTCCAGACCGGTGATGACGTTGGGATAAACCCCGTAGCCAAACTCCGGCTTTGTGCGCGGGTCCATCAGGTCAAAGCCAGTGGCGACAATAATCGCCGCCACATCCACCTCCACGAACCGCTCCTTCTGCTCAAAGTTGATCGCGCCAGTGGGGCAGGCATCCTTACACTTGAAGGTCTTGCCGCAGACGCCCCGGGTCAGATAGAGACAGGCCGTGGGGTCCACAGTGTAGATCAAAGGCACTGCCTGCGGAAAGGGCACATAAATAGCGGCGCGCTTGCCCAGGCCCTGGTTGAAGGTATCCACCACCCGTCCGTGCATCCGGCACTCCTGCGCGCAGAGCCCGCACCCCCGGCAGAGGTCCTCCTCCACGTAGCGGGGCTTTTTCCGAATGGTGACGTGAAACGCGCCGGCCTCCCCCTCCACCGCGACGACCTCCGAGTAGGTCATCAACTCAATGTTCGGGTGTTGGCCCACATTCACCATCTTGGGCGTGAGGATGCAGGACGAGCAGTCCAGCGTCGGGAAGGTCTTATCCAGTTGAGCCATCCGGCCCCCCACGCTGGGCTCCCGTTCCACCAGATAGACCGGGAAGCCAGCATCCGCAATATCCAGCGCAGCCTGAATGCCGGCGATCCCGGCGCCGATGACCAGTGCAGCAGGTTTATGGGTCATACTGCGACTCTCCTATACGTACGTCTACTGCTTCTATTTCAGATACCACGGTTACGCAAACTCGTACACGGGCGCGGTCCGCACCGGCTGAGGCAACGCCCGCAACAGCCGCTCAATCTGCTGCACCGTTTCGGGACTTAAAAGCACGTCACCACAGACCGAACAGACTTCTGCGGGAACATGGTCTAAAACGATCACCTCATCCTTGTGCCGGACAACGTGAACGATGTAACGTTGCTCGTATTCCCCAGGACAACCAACCAGTGTGCATTTCATGATGACCCCCTTTGAGTAGGTGTCACCCACTTCGGCGGCTTGGGCTCATAGACCGTGATGATAACGAGTATCGGTTGGGCCGTCGTACAGACAATGTGCAATGACCGGCCAGCTTGAGTTACACCACCCAGCAGGCAACACGGCCCCCGTTTATGCTCCGGATAGTCCTCAAGAATTTGTCCACTGACAATCGCTTGCAGAATCTCTTCGTAGGAAATAGCCTCCTCTACCATTTCCTGATGAGCATGCAGAGTGAGACGTACCTCCCCACGAATCGCCTGTTCCCGAATCCTTCGTAGAATCCCTTCTCCCAACCCTCGGCCCCCTGTCCTTTCAACATGCCGTACTCATCCGCATCCACCCTACACCACCGCATCCACCATCTCATACACCCGGCGCACGGCGTAGCCCACCTGCTGGGTGGCCTTGTTCGGGCAGACCATCGCGCAGACGCCGCAGCCCTGGCAGAGGAATTCTATCACTTCGGCGTACGGCCCGCCCGGCTCCAGCACCCGCGCTTCGTACGGGCACGCCTCCACGCAGAGGCCACAGGCGGAACAGAGCCGGGTGTTCACCCGCGCTACCGTCCGGACGACCTCTACCTGCCCCCGGGCCAGCAGCGCCGCCGCCCGCATCGCCGCGCCCCGGGCCATCAGGACCGTCTCATCGGCAGCGCGCGGCGAGTAGGCCAGCCCGCAGATGAAAATCCCCCGCTTCGTGAAGTCCAGCGGCCGCATCTTCGGGTGCTCCTCCCGGAAGAACCCGTACGCGTCCACCGGCACCCTCAGCGCCTCCGCCAGCGCGCGGCTATCGTTGGGCTCAATCCCCGTGCTCAGAACCAACAACCCTGCCGGGAGCACCACCTCCTGCCCGGCAATCGGCTCCACCAGCCGGACCGTGAGGCACTCCGGCCCTGCCGTCACCTGCGGCTTATCCGGCAACTCGTACCGCAGGAACACCACGCCTTTCTCCCGCGCCCGGCGATACGCGTCCTCCCGGAACCCGTAGGTCCGCATCTCCCGGTAGAGGACGGTCACCCGCGCGCTGGGGTTGCGCTCTTTGATCGCCAGCGCGTTGACCACCGCCTTTGTGCAGCAAATCCGGCTGCAATACGGCCGCCCCGGCTCCCGCGACCCGACGCACTGGATCATCACCACGTCGGACGGGACTTCCTTCCCCTCCGCCAGCATCCTCTCCAGTTCCCGCTGGGTCACGACGCGAGAGTCCTGGCCGTAGAGGTACTCCGTCGGGACGACCTCGCGGCCGCCGGTGGCGACGATGACCGCGCCGTAGGTTTCCTCCTGCTCCCCTTCCGGCCCGACCAGGCGAGCGCGGAACTGCCCCAGCCGACCCGAGACGGCCCGCACTTCGGTCTGCATCATCACCCGTACCCGCGGCTCCCGGCCCAACCGCTCCAGAAGCGACGCCAGCGCCGCTTGCGGGTCGCTGCCGTCCAGGATCAGATGCAGGTCGCGCAACTGGCCGCCCAGCGCGTCCGTTCGCTCCACCAGGTCGGTCGGATACCCCAGGTCGGCCAGGGTGAGCGCGGCGGTCATCCCGGCCAGCCCGCCGCCGACCACCAGCACCCTCCGGCTCAAGGACTCCGCCGACGGCCGGAAGGGCTCCCGTCGGACCGCGCCCGCCACCGCCATCGCGACCAGTTCCTGGGCCTTCTCCGTGGCCACTTTGCCGTTGCGGGCGTGCGCCCCGGCGACCTCCCCCCGCAGATTGACCAGTTCCAGCAGGTTGGGGTTGAGGCCGGCCTGAGCCATCATCTCGTGGTAGGCCTCCGTCCGGCGGATGTCAGTGTATCCGGCCAGGACGACCCGGTTCAGCCGCTCCTCCCGCACGATGCGAGCGATCTCCTCCAGCCCCCGGCGGGAAAAGCCGTCCCCCAACACCTGGGCCCGCGCGACGTTGGGCAGCGCGCGGATACGGTCCGCCACTGCCTCCAGATCAATGACCTCGCCGATCTCCCCGCGGTGGTCGCAGAGGAAGACCCCCACGCGCGGCCACTCCCAGGTGACATCCCGCTCTTCGGGCACGCCCTCCGGGGCGCCGGGCGCTTCCGCGCCCGGCGCCCCGGCGGTGGCGGCGGCCGCTGCGGCGGCCGCCGCCACCGCCGACGCCTCCACCACCGTCTCCGGGATGTCCTTCGGCTCCCGGAACGCGCCCGCAACGAAGACCCCCGGCCGGGACGCCCGGTCCGGCGCAAAGGGATCCGTCACCGCAAAGCCATACCCATTCAGGTCCACACCCAGCGCCCGGCCCAGCGCCTGTGCTCCCAGCGGCGCCCCGAAGCCCACCACCAGCACCACCAGGTCAAACTCCTCCTCCCGCACCGTCCCGTCCTCAGCCACGTAGTTCACCAGCAAGTTCCGGCTCCTCGGACGCTCGTGGACGGAAGAGACCATGCTCCGGAGATACGTCACGCCGGGAAGAGCCTTCGTCTCTTCAAAATAGGTCTCGTAGTCCTTCCCGTGAGTCCGGATGTCCATAAAGAAGACGGTGATCTCGGTATCCGGCTCCAGTTCCTTGACCACTCGCACGTGCTTGGCCGTGTGCATGCAGCAGACGGACGAGCAGTACCCCCGGCCAATGGACATATCCCGTGAGCCGACGCACTGGATGAAGGCGATGCGGCGGGGCCGCTGGCCGTCGGACGGGCGGACCAGGTGGGCGCGGGTGGAGCCCGCGAAACTGACCATCCGCTCAAACTGGATGCTGGTCAGGACGTTGGGGTAGTACCCCCAGCCGAACTCCCCCTTCAGGCGGGCGTCAAAGGGCTCAAAGCCCGGGCTGAGTACCACTGCCCCCGCCTGCAGTTGGCTCTCCGTCGGTTGCATCTCCAGGTCAATAGCCTCCGTCGGGCAGACCTCCACGCACTTCCCGCAGCGGATGCAGACGGACATGTCAATGACGTATGCGGGTGGGATGGCGCGCAGCGGCGGGCGGTAAATGGCCTTCTCCTTCGCCAGGTCTCCCTCATACTGGCTGGGCCGCTCCACCGGGCAGACCCGCGCGCACTTTCCGCAGAGAATGCACCGTTCCGGGATCACATAGCGCGGCTTATGGTAGAGGCGGACGGTGAACGCCCCTGGCTCGCCCTCCAGCCCTACCACGTCGGTATACGGGACAATGGTGACGTTGGGATGCAGGTCGCACTCAATGGTGGGGCAGTAGGCCGGGCGGCCCGGAACCATATAGCAGATGCCGCAGGAATCGGTCGGGAACGTCCGGTCCAGCAGGTGAAACGAGCCGCCAATGCCGGGCGCGCTGTCCACCAGGACGACGGGATAGCCTGCTTCCGCCAGCAGCAGTGCGGATTGCATTCCGCCGATCCCCGCGCCGACGATCAGAATGGAGTTGGATGCTGAAGTTCTGGCGTGGTCGGTCATTCGTTCCCCCGGTACGTGTTGCGAATTGCGGGAAGACGTTTAGAAGACCCCCATCTACTATAAAAGGATTTCCGCTTCTTCCCCAGTAACAGAGAGCACCTTACCAATATGACAGACGTCATATTCTAATTCGTCAGGTCTGCTCGTAAGCCTCCAAAAACTCCTCACGCGAGATTCCACCCTGACCCACGACAACTCCTTTCAGCCCCAGCGGGTAGGCGACATATCCATCCGGGTGCTTCTCTACGATAATTTTAAATTGCCGAATCATTCGCCCCTCCTGGATGCCAGGTACTCATCAAGAGTCACATCATGTCCTCTTTGCATCGTCCTGGCCCCTACCCCACCCCAACTCGTTGCAACACCGGCCTGGGGTTGACCATATGCTTGTTCCACCACTTCTCCACTCCGGACAGGCCGAGGGCCAGCCCCATCAGTTCGGTGAAGTAGAGAACAGGGATTTTCTTCTCCAGATTCTGGCGGGTATCCAGGTTGATCTGGCACATCCCACAGGCACAGGCGATAACGTCGGCCCCGGCCTCCTGGGCCTCCCGCGCCAGACGGGTGGAGAGGGCCACCACTACCTCACTCCGGCTCAGGGCCAGACTGGCTCCACAGCAATCCACCTTGTAGGACCACTCTACCGGCTCGGCCCCCAGCGCCGCCATCAACCGGTCCATCCGGGTCGGGTGCTCCGGGTCGTCCCAGCCGGTGAACTCCGGCGGGCGCACCAGGACGCAGCCGTAGTACGAGGCCACCCGCAGCCCCTTCAGCGGGCGGGTCACCCGCCGCCGGACCGCCTCCAGAACCTCCGGTTCCGTCAGCACCTCCATCAGGTGGCGGATGCGCGGCTGGCCCGTGTAGGTGAACCCCAGCATGGCCTCCATCTCCCGCCGCCAGTGTTCGTCTTCCCGCAGGACCCGGTCTGCCTGCAGGACGTGCTGGTAGCAGGCCGGGCACGGCGCGACGATGTCCAGCCCTTCCTTCTGGGCCAGGGCGACGTTGCGCGCCGGCAGCCGCAGGGCCAGTTCGTGGTCCAGGCTATGAGCCGACGATGCCCCACAGCAATTCCAGTCCTCCAGTTCCACCAACTCCACCCCCAACGCCTCGCAGACGGCGTCGGTGGAGAGGCCAAATTCCACCGCAGTGGTGCCAATCGTACAGCCGGGATAGTAGGTGTACTTCACGGCGTGTCCTCCTCATTCAAGGATGCAAGTAGACAAGGATGCAAGTAGACAAGGATGCAAGTAGACAAGGATACAAGTAGACAAGGCAACCGGAGAACCCTTTGTACTTGTCTACTTGTCTACTTGTCTACTTGTCTACTTGTCTACTTGTCTACTTGTCTACCTGCCTACCTGCCTGCTTGTCTACCTGCCTGCCTGTATCCTCCCTCTGATATAACCGCCGGACCTCCGAGACGCCCCGAATCCGCTCCGGCAGGAAGGAAATTTTCCCCTTCAGGATCAGGCCAACGCCCATCCCCAGGTCGGAGAAGAGGTCGCGGCTCAAGAGTTTGTACTCCATCAGCATGCTCAACTCGTGCACCCGGCCCCAGAGGCGGATGCTATCCAGGAAGGACCGGTGGAGCGCATAGACCATCGGGTCGGGCTTGTAGCCTTCCTCCAGGGCCATATAGCGCAGCGTATCAAACATCGGCGCCAGGCGGATGTGGTTGGGGCAACGGGTCCCGCAGGTCTCGCAGCCCACGCAGAACCAGATCGCGGGACTGGAGAGAACCGTCTCCTTCCGGCCCAACTGGACCAGCCGGACCACCTGCGCCGGCTTATAGTCCATCACGCTGGCGACGGGACATCCTGCCGAGCACTTCTGGCAGAAATAACAGCGCAGCAGGGGCTCCCCGCTCCGCTCCTGCACTTTCACGCTGAACGAAGGGTCTATAAGAGCAACAGCCATCCTTTACCTCCCACTGGCAAACTTGCCCACTTGCAAACTTGCAAACTTGCCCACTTGCTTGCCCACTTACTAAAACTTCCCCCTCTGCTCCACCAGATACAGCACCAGAATCGCCATATCCAGCGTCTCTCCGGTACTGGTGATGAAGTAGTCCCGCAGGGTCGTGGCGTGCTGGAAGCCCAGGTCCAGGAACGCGCTGATGACCTGCGGCTGGGTGGTGACAATTTCGCCGTACAACTGATAGAGCCCCAGGCGGCAGGCGATCTCAATCAGACTCTGTACCATCAGCATGCCGATACCCTGCCGCCGGTAGTTCCGGTCCAGGAAAATGCGCACCCAGGCCAGATGCCGGTGGTAGTGCTCGCCGAAGTGCAGGGTGGCGTTGCCGATCAACTGGTCGTTGACGAAGGCAACCAGTGGGAAGACGCGCCGGTAGTCCAGATTGTCCACCCAACTGGCAACCACCGCCGGGTCGGCCGCGTCAATCCGGTACCACTCCAGGTCCTCCCGCGACGCACGGGCAAATAGATCAACGAACGCCTCCTTATCCTCTTTGCGGAGTGGCCGCAGGAGCAGACGCGCGCCGCCCGGCAGCACCTTCGTCTTGCGGTAGTTGACAATTTGATCCCAGACTTCGTTCGCCATCGCATCCTCCCGTAAATTTTTACCCCAAAAGGGCACAAGGGACTGGTGCCGATATCTTCATCATAACACCCCACTTTGCCCTTTGTGTATCCTTTGTGCCCTTCGTGGTTTAAATCACCACATCCGCCATCGCCAGCACCTGGACCGGCTCCCAGTTGTGGATGCGGCTGGCCTTGTTGGGGCAGGCCACCACGCAGGCCCCACAGGTCTGGCAGAGCGCGGGGTTCACCGTCGCAATTTGCCGGACCGGGTGGACCTCCCGCGCGCCGTATGGGCAGACCGCCACGCACGCGCCGCAGGCGGAACACAGTTCCTCAATCACGTAGGCGACGGTCGGCTCCTGGACCATCGCGTCCTGGGCGAAGAGTTGCAGGACCTTCGCTGCGGCGGCCGCAGCCTGGGCCACCGTCTCCGGAATGTCCTTGGGCCCCTGTCCGGCCCCCGCCAGGAAGACTCCCGCCGTCAGACTCTCCACCGGGCGCAACTTGGGATGCGCCTCGCTGTAGAAGCCGTACCGGTCCGCCTGGATGTGGAGCGTCTGGGCCAGGGAGAGGGCCTCCTGCGAGGGCAACATCGCCGTCGCCAGCACCACCAGGTCCGCCTCCACTTCCACCGGCCGGCCCACCAGCGTGTCCGAGCCCCAGACCACCACCTTGTCGCCCCGGCGGAAAATCTTGCTCACTTTGCCCCGGAGATAGAGGACGTCGTACTCCTCCATCGCCCGCTGGACGAACTCGTCGTACCCCTTCCCACCGGAGCGGATGTCTATGTAGAAAACGTAGGCCTGACCGTCGGGGACCCGTTCCCGGAACATCATCGCCTGCCTGGCGACGTACATGCAGCAGACCTTGGAGCAGTAGGAGACGCCGTGCTCCGGATCACGGGAGCCCGCGCACTGGACGAAGACCACCTCCCGAGGTACCCGTCCGTCCGAGGGCCGACGGAGTCCCGTCCGCAGCATCTCCTCAAAGGTCAGGCCGTCCACCACGTCGGGAATCTGACCGCCGCCGTACTCCGGCAATCGTTCCAGCGGGTACGGGTCCCAGCCCGTGGCGACAACAATGGCTCCCACCTCCTCCGTCCGGGCCCCGGCGGGCGTCTCCACCTCTACGGTGAAGTTGCCGACGTACCCTGCCAGCCGGGTCACCCGCGCGTTCAGGATGACCTCAATGTCAGGGTGTTCCAGGACCTGGCGGATTTTCTCCTCCAGCAGGCCCGGCGCGGCCTCAAAGTTCAAATACGTGCCAGAGAGACGGGCCATTTTGCCGCCCAGGCGGTCCTCCCGCTCCACCAGCACCACCGGATACCCGCCGTTGGCGATGTCCAGCGCGGCCTCCATCCCGGCGATGCCCCCGCCGATCACCAGCGCCCGCCGGACCAGGGGCAATCGCAGCGGGACCAGTTCCTCGTCCCGCTTCACCTTCTCCACCATCGCCCGGACCATCTCCACGGCCTTGGCCGTGGCCTCCTCCCGTTCGTGCTGGTGGACCCAGGAGCACTGCTCCCGGATGTTGGCGATTTCGCAGCGGTAGGGGTTCAGCCCGGCCGCGGTGACGGCCTGGCGGAAGGTCCGCTCGTGCATCGCCGGCGAACAGGCCGCGACGATGACGCCGTCCAGGTTGTGCTCCGCAATGGCGCGCTGGATGAGGTTCTGGCCCGGGTCGGAGCACATGTACTTGTAGTCGGTGGCGAAGGCAACGCCGGGCATCCGCCCCGCCTCCTCCGCAACCCGCTCCACATCCACCGTCCCGGCGATGTTGATCCCACAGTGACAGATGAAGACGCCGATGCGACTCATTCTGAAACCCTCAACTTCCCATCTCCCGGCGCGCTGCTCGGATTCACGTTTCACCCATTCCAGGAAAATGGATCCGCCGGGCCTCTTTCAGCCGGAATACCCTCTCCTGTTCGTCATAGAGAATCCCGTGCTCTTCCGCCTGCCGGAGAATCCCGGCAAACAGGGCCGCAATCCCGGCCCGGTCGTGGACAAAACGGGCATCCTTCATCATGCTCAACGTGTGCCAGGTCGGGACCTTTTGGAGACTTTCCACGTCGTAGACCAGAACCGTGATGTCCCGCCCGAAACGAGCGATCAGAGGGCTGAAGGCCTCATAGAGAGCATCCTGCTCGGCCAGGGAAAATTCCCTCTCGGTGATCACGAAAATATCTATATCGCTGCGGGCATGGGCATCCCCCCGGGCCAGGGAGCCGCATAGCCCCACCGCCAGGACATCCCTCAGGCCGACCGCGATCTGCCGGACCTCCCGTTCAACTTCCTCCAATCTCATCCTGCTCCCCAAAGAACCCCCCGACAAAATCCCGGGCCTTCTCTACAGCCTTCCGGGCTCCCTCCAGCAAGGCAAGGGCAACCTCCTCCGTACACAACTCTGAAGGGCTTCTCCAAACTCCCTCGCGCAGGCCGCCGTACGTGGAACGCCCATGCCAAGGGGCTGCGGCCCGCACCAGCAAGGCCACTTCCAGAAAATCCGCAGGCAACTGTCCCCGCGCCACCAATCGCCGCACCTGATCCGAAGGGTCGTGAGTCCATTCAAAGGACTCCATACACGCGATGGCCGCTTTGGCCGCTTTCTCAGTCGCCAGTTGGGCATACAGGACAACAGTCACCCAATCCTGGAATCCGGAATACCGGATCGCCCGGCCCAGGTCCTCCTCTGCCTCTTTCAACAGCCGAAACGCTTCTGTCCGGGTATCCATCAACGGATGCTCAGCCCGATCACACTTGCCCCTGTAGGAACCGGGATTCCCTTCCCCCGCAGAAACTCTTCCACCGCGAAGAGAAATTCCATCACGAAGGGCTGGGTCGCCGCCTTACCCATATGGCCGACACGGAAAATCTTTCCCGCCAGCGGCTCCAGCCCCCCGGAGATGAGGATGCCGTGCTCCTGAGCCAGGTAGTCCATCAGTTCGCGGACGGCGAACTCCGGGCGAGCCTTTACCGCGGTGGCAATGGGCGACGCGGTGGGCCCATCTGGGATCAACATCTCAAAGCCCACGGCCTCCAGCCCCCGCCGGACTGCCTGCGAGGCCCACCGGTAGCGGGCGAAGTGCGCCTCCAGCCCCTCCGCCAGGATGCGCCGCAGACTCACCCGCAGCCCCAGGACGTTGTTGGTGGGCATCGTGACCGGCGTCGGGTGCCAGGCCCCCCAGTTCTCGGCGTACCAGCGCCAGGTACGCAGATTGAGGTACCAGCCGTGGCGGCTCTCGTTGCGGTCCACCCACTCCCACGCCCGCGGGCCCACCGAGATGAAGGCCAGCCCCGGCGGACATTCCAGGCACTTGTTGGCCACCGTCACGCAGACATCTATGCCCCATTCGTCCACCGGCAGGGGCACCCCACCCAGCGAGGAGACGGCGTCCACGATAATGGGCAACCCGGCCTGATGGACTACCTCCGCCAGTTCCCGCACAGGATTCATTACCGTCGTGGCGGTTTCGTGGTGGACGACGGCCACCGCGCGGGCTTCCGGATTCTCCCGCAGGGCGCGCCGCAACTCGTCCGGGTCCAGCGGCTGGCCCAACGGCGCGGTGAAGGGGACGACGCGCAGGCCATGGCATTCGGCAATGGTCCCCATCCGCTCGCCGAAGAAGCCGTTCATCCCCACCACCACGGTCTCCCCATCGGCCAGCATGCTGCCAAAAGCCATATCCAGGAGCGCCGACCCTGCCGCCGGGACCATAAAGAGGTCGTTCTGGGTACCGAAGATCTGCTTCAGCATCCCGATGACCTCGTGGTATATCTCCAGCCAATCCGGCCCGTAGTGGCGAGGCGTCGGCTGGGCCATCGCCATCAGGACTTCCTCGTCCACCTCGCAGGGGCCGGGAATGTACAGTTTGTAACGCATGGATTATGCCTCCTGAAAGGCGAAAGAGGGCTTCTCTGGAGCGATCAGGAAAAGGGCATCCCCATCCTCCAGCCGGAACTCCCCTTTAGGATTCACGATCATCTCCTGGTTCCGCTCCACCCCCAGCAGGATGATGCTCTGGCGCTGATAGAGGTCCAGAAACAGGTCCTGAAATGTGCGTCCGGCGTAGAAAGAGGGCATCGGCACCCGATATACCTCGTCGCCCTCGCCGAATTCCAGCAGGTAGCGGAACATCCGGGAAAGCCCCGGACTCACCAGGGACTGCAGGATCAGGTACTCGCTGAACTGGTTCAGGCAGACAACTTCATCCACGTTGGCATGGCGGAAATGCGGCACGTTGCGCGGATCCACCACCTCCACGACGGTGTACACATTGGGGTTCAGGTGTTCTATCGCCAGCGCGACCAGCAACGTGCGGGCATCCGGGTCCGGGCAGGAGAAATCAGCCAGGATGATGGCTCCGTACGCCTGCCCGATGCCCGCCTCCTGAAGTGTCTCATCCTGGGCAGGGTCGCCGGATATGAACCCCACCCGCAGGTCGGGCACTGGGTTCTGCAGCAGGTCGGATACCAGCACCACAGGCCGGACCGTCTTCAGATCAGGCGATTACAGTTGCTGAATCAGACGGCGCACCCGGGGCGGCTTCCCCACAACGATGATGTGGCCTTTCATCCAGCGCCTTCCTCCTTTCCGTCCCCGAAACTGCAGCACGGTGAGCGAGGCGATGAGCACGGAGACCAGCGTCATCCCTTCCACAATCCCGACCAGGGCCAGGACGCGCCCGCCCGTTGTGACAGGAGTGAAGTCCGCCCCGCTGAAGAGGAAGACCGCGATAGCCCAGAGCGCCTCCAGCGGGTTGCTGATGTCGGGATTGTGGTCCCGTTCACAACTCCAGAAGAGCACCCCCTGGAGCAGGAGCAAAGCAACCAGCAAGACGACGAGGCGCGGTGTAGAAGAGCCGTACCAGACCCGCGCCCACCGTTGCCGCAGACGGGCCCGATGATATTTTGCCGCCATCCCGTACTTTCACCCTGGCTAACCGTCCCCGCTACCAGCCCACTTCCTCATCAGCGGTCGCGGGTCCGTATACATCCCCTCCGCGCCCCAGTCCTCCTCCGGTAGCCCCAGCGCGACAGCCATCAACTGGGTGAAGTAGACCACTGGAATTTCGTCGCCCGTGCGCCCGAACTCGGTCTCCCGCTGGGGCCAGTCCAGGTTGAACTGGCAGAGGGGACAGGCCGTCACCAGCACCTGCGCGCCCGCCGCCCGCGCCGAGGCGACGATGTCTCGCGAGAGCGTCTCCGAGACCATCGGGTCCTTCACCGTCAGGTAGGAGCCACAGCACTCCGTGCTGTAGGGGAAGTCCACGGGCTCGGCTCCCAGCGCGCGAAGCAGGTCGTGCAGAATTGTCGGCGCCTCGGGGTTGTCCAGGCCGATTTCGTCGTACGGGCGCAGGAGCAGGCAGCCGTAGTAGGGGGCTGCGCGCAACCCCGTCAGCGGACGCGTCACCCGCCGGGACAGTTCCTCCCATCCCAGGTTGTCCCGCAGGAGTTCCAGCAGGTGGACCACCTGCACGCGGCCCCCGTACTCCTGCTCCGTGAACCAGTTGATCCGATCCCGCATCACTGGGTCCCGCTCCAGCGCGGTCTGGGTGCGCTTGAGGACGTGGTAGCAGATCGCGCAGAGCGCGGCCACCTGCTCCCCGGCCTGTTCGGCCTGGTAGAGGACTCGCGTCGGGGCGATGAGGGCCATAGAGTTATCCGTCGCCAGAGGAAAGGTCGCTCCGCAGCACTGCCAGTCCGGCAGTTCTACCAGTTCCATCCCCAGCGCGGCCGCCACGGCCCGCCCGGAGCGGTCGTACCCCTTCGCCTTCGTGGAGAGCGTGCATCCGGGATAGTAGGGAACTTTCATCGCCACGTCTCACGCTTCACGTTTCACTTGATGTACTTGCGGAAGCCACCGACAATGGCCAGTTGCGGCAGTTCCCGTACCAGGTCCGGGGGTAGTCGGTCCAGGTCTATCTCCGAGGCCCCGGCGCGCAGGGAGATTTCCCGCAGCGCCTCCATCAGGCGGGGCAGGTCCACCCCCTTCGGGCACCGGGTGACGCAGGTCAGGCAGGACGCGCAGATCCAGACGGTCCGGCTCTGCAGGACCTCGGTCATCCCCAGTTGGGCCATGCGGATGACCTGGCTGGGGAGCATGTCCATCGCCGCCGCGACGGGACAGCCCGCGCTGCACTTGCCACACTGGTTGCAGGCCAGCAGGTCCTCTCCGCTGATCTCCTCCACGTCGCGGACGAATTGACTGCGCAGTTTGCTGAGGGAAATCGTGGTTCGCATCACCCGCCTATGGGATCAGTCCCGCTGCCCGTTTGGCCGCGGTCAGAGTGTTTCGGAGCAGCATGGCGATGGTCATCGGGCCGACACCGCCGGGCACCGGGGTCAGGTATCCGGCGACCTCCTTGACCTCGTCAAAGTCCACGTCGCCGACGATGCGGTAGCCCTGCTTGGCGGTGGGGTCGTCCACCCGGTTGATGCCCACATCAATGACGGCGGCCCCCGGCTTCACCCAGTCGGCCTTGACCATCCTGGGGCGGCCCACCGCGGCGATGAGGATGTCGGCGCGGCGGCAGATACCGGGCAGGTCATGGGAGCGGGAGTGGCAGATAGTCACCGTCGCGTCCCGCTTCAGGAGCAGCATAGAGACCGGCAGCCCGACAATGTTGCTCCGGCCCAGGACCACCGCCTCCTTACCCGCAATCTCAATGTGGTACCGGTCCAGCAACTCAATGCAGCCAGCCGGGGTGCAGGGCACGAACTTGGGCTCCCGGCCCTTCATCCCCAATTCGCCGATGTTGACCGGGTGGAAGCCATCCACGTCCTTCTCAATGGGGACGGCGCTCAGCACCCGCTTCTCGTCCAGGTGGCGCGGCAGAGGCAACTGGACCAGGATGCCATGCACCTCGGGGTTGGCCCCCAGTTCCCGTACCAGTCCTTCCACTTCCTCCTGGGTGGCGGTCTCCGGCAGGTCGTAGCCGAAGGAGCGGATGCCCACCTCGCCGCATTTCTTCTGCTTGGAGCGGACGTAGAACTGAGAGGCGGGGTTGGTGCCCACCAGCACCGTCGCCAGGCCAGGGACGATGCCGTATTTGGTCTTCAGTTCCTCCACTTCGGCGCAGATTTCTCCGTGAATCGCTGCAGCGACAGCATTGCCGTCAATGAGTGTCGCGGTCATAGGAGTTCCTCCGATTAGAACTTCAGATACGACGGCGTATAGATGACCTTATTCAGCAGCACCTGGACCGTCTTCCAGATGTCCACCTGCTCCGGGTCGGAGAAGTCCACGTCCTCGGGTTGGGGCTCCTCCATCGCCGCGATGCGGTCGTGAATCTTCAGGAGCAGACGGCCCACCGGGGTGGAATCATCCCGCTCCTCCACAATGCGGATCCACTCCATCAGTTGGCGGTCCAGCGGGTCGGCGATGACCATATCAATCCCTGCGCCCATCAGCATCACCATATACGTGCGGTTGAGCAGGGGGCGCAGTTCATCCGGCACCTGGTTGGAGACGTTGGAGAGGCCCCCGTTGGTCAGCGGCGGCGGCTCCCAGGCGTACTTCAGAGTACGCACCGCCTCAATGCACTCCGGGCAGTACTCCTGGCAGCCGGAGACGGTCAGCACCAGCGGGTCAATGATCAGGTCACTGATCGGGAAGTCAATCTCCAGCATGCGGGGGATGAGAATCTCCAGGGCGATGTTGACCCGTTCGTCGGCCTTGACCGGGATCATCCCCTCTCCCATCGTCAGGGCAATCAGGCGGGTGTTGTACTTTTTGGCGACCAGGGGAACTTTCTCCAGCCGCTCCGGTGCCGCCGAGGTGGAGTTGATAATGGGCTGGGCCTTGGTCACCACCTCGCAGGCCGCCTCAATGGCCGCCAGGTTGGTGGTGTCAAAGCAGAGGGGAACGTCCACCACCTGCTGCACCACCTCCGTCAGCCAGGGGAGAATCTCGTGCCCGGCTTTCTTCTGGGGGCCGATGTTCAGGTCAATGGCGCTGGCCCCCGCCTCCACCAGCCGGATCGCCAGGTCCTGGAAGAACCGGGCATCCCGATTCGCGATGGCCTCCTTCACGCGAGGGGAAATGATGTGGATGTTCTCTGCAATAATGTACATTTCTGCCTCCCTTCGCTCGTGGTATTGTACTCTTCATCCCAGAACCCGCCGGGCGATGTCCCGCACCGCCTGGTAGACCGCCGTCTCGGTCGGCAACTGGATCAACGGGCGGCCGGTGACTTCAAACTCCGCCATGACCGGGTCCTCCGGCACCGTCCCGATCAGTTCCAGGCCGGTCCGGGCGACGGCGTCTGCCAGCGGCGGCGGCAGGCCGTCCCGCACCCGGTTCACCACCAGATAGACACGCCCTACCCGAATGTCCAGACCCGGGACCATCCGCGCCATCTCCCGGGCCGCAGCGACGCCCCGCTGAGTGGGGTCGGTCACCAGCAGCAGGACGTCCACGTCGCGGGTGGTACGGCGGCTGAGGTGCTCCATCCCGGCCTCGTTGTCAATGACCACGTAGTTGTAGTTGGCGCTGAGTCGGTCCACGATCACCCGCAGCATCTGGTTGGCCGCGCAGTAGCAACCCGGCCCCTCCGGCCGGCCCATCGCCAGCAGGTCCACCCGGTCCCCTTCCACCAGCGCCATCTTGACCTGCCAGTCCAGGTAGTCCTGCTTGCTCATCCCGCCGGGCATGGAGCCGGCCAGCGCGCCGCTGGACTGGACCTGGTCCAGCATATCCTCGCGGATGTCGCCGACGGTCGTCTCCACTTCCATCCCCAGGACCAGCGGCAAGTTCATCGCCGGGTCGGCGTCAATCGCCAGCACCGCCCCACCCCGCTCCTCCAGCAGGTAGCGGATGAGGCAGGCCGCAACGGTCGTTTTTCCTGTACCTCCTTTGCCAGCCAGCGCAATGGTGACGGTCAAGGATGCCTCCACGTATCTCAAATGGGACACGGATGGACACGGATGACACGGGTTTTCACGGATTTTTATCCGTGCCTATCCGTACAAACCCGCGTTGACCCGTGTCCTATTTCCCCATCGCCGCCACCGACGGGAACTGGCTCAGGTCGGTGTGCGGCAGGAAGAGGGCCGCGTTGAATTCGTCAAAGAAGGTGTTATCGGCCGAGAGTTCCAGATAGGTCATCATCCGGCCCACCTCGGTCACCCGGCGGCGCATCTCGCGGGAGACCAGGGCATAATACGCGCCCCGCACCGAGGTGTTGCCCAGGAAATGGAAGCGGTCGTAGGGCATATCCGGCAGCATGCCGATCTGAATGGCCTTCTCCACGTTGATGTACTGGCCGAACGCGCCGCCGATGAGCACCCGCCGGGCGTCCTGGAGCGTCAGGCCCACGCTGCGGGCCAGGACGGAGAAGCCCGCGTAAATCGCCGCCTTGGCCCGCATCAGGTTGTCTATGTCCACCGCCGTGATGACAATATCTCGCCCCGTGGCCGTCTCGTCGGCCCAGGCGACGACGTACTCCGGCCCGTGCTCCCCCCGCCGCACCCGCGGCGTGGGCAGGTCCAGGTTGATGTTCCCGCTCTTATCCACCACTCCGGTGACGAACATCTCCGCCAGGAGCGAGATGAGGCCGGAGCCGCAGATGCCCCGGGGTCGCTCGTCGCCGATGACCTTGCAGGTCGCCTCGTACGTCTCGGGGTGGATCCAGACCTCCTCAATCGCCCCGGCGGTGGCCCGCATCCCGTGGACCACCCCCGCGCCCTCAAAGGCCGGGCCGGCAGAGCAGGCACAGGAGATGAGCCAGGAGCAATCTCCCAGCACCATCTCCCCGTTAGTGCCCACGTCTATGAAGAGCGTCAGTTCGCCCGAATCGCAGAGGCCGGAACTGAGCACGCCGGCCGTGATGTCCGCGCCCACGTAGGACGCGATGCCGGGCAGACAGTCCACCGTCCCCTCCGGATGAATCCCCAGGCCGACCTCCCGGGCCGGGAAGGTGGGGACGTGGTTGACCACCGGGATAAAGGGCATCAGCCGGATGGACTCCGGCGGGATGCCCGCGAAGAGGTGGATCATCGTGGTGTTCCCGGCGACGGTCGCTTTGTAAATTTCGTCGGGGCGGATGTTCTGCTCCGACGCCACCTGGGCAATGAGGCGGTTCAGCGTGCCCATCACCAGTTCCTGCAGTTCCCGCAGGCCGTCCCCTTTGGACGCGTAGATGATGCGGGAGATGACATCCTCGCCACGGGCAATCTGACCGTTGTAGTCGGCGGCCTGGGCCATCACCTCCCCCCGCATCAGGTCCACCAGCCAGACGACGTTGCTGGTGGTGCCGATGTCTATGGCCACCGCCCAGAGGCTCTCCAGGTGCTCGCCGGGCAGGACGTCTATCAGCCGCGGCGGCCCCTCCGGACGGTCCCAGGCGTCCAGTTCCACCACCGCCGTCACCGTCCATTCCCCCTCCCGCAGGGCGCGGGGGAGTTTACGCAGAACCGGCAGGGATGCCTGGACGTCCCGCAGCCCGTAGCGGCGGGCCAGTTCCCGCTGGAGCCGGGACCAGTCGTCGGTCTGGTCGGCCAGGGACGGGGGTTCCAGGGTGACCGCGAATTTGCGCAGCGGCTGGTCGTGGCGGTCATAGGGGAACGGGAGTTCTATCTTCGCCGCGCGCTTGGTCTCCTGGATGCGGCGCTCAATCCGCTCCTGCGGCGGGACGAAGACAACGACGTCGCTCTCCACCAGGGTCTGGCAGGCCAGCGCGTATCCGGCGGCGATGTCCTCCGGAGAGAGGCGCTGGGTGGAGCGGCGGCGGACTGTCCCCGATTCCACCACCACGGCGCAGCGGCCGCACCGCCCCTGCCCGCCGCAGGGCATCAGGACATCCACCCCGGCCTGCCGGGCCGCGTCGCTGAGCAGGGTGCCCGGGGGCACCTCTGCCCGTTTCTCGGCGGGACGGAAGACAACGGCAACGCCGGGCGCAGAGGTGCCCGGGTGCAGAGGAGCAGAGGTGCTGGCGGGCAGGGGAGCAGAGATGGTGGTCATCGGCGATTCCTCCGGGACAGCAACCAGGGCCTGGGATTGGAGATCATATTGACCAGTTTGCCGATAACGTGATCATAGGCCTGGTGCAATTCCTGGCAAACCTCCGGCGTCATATAGCCACACTCCAGGGAGAACTGGAGCCAGACCTGCGTCTCCGCCGCCTCTGCCTCGGCATCGCTCAATTTGCTGACAAATGCCCCCTCATACCTGCGCTTTCGCCAGGCTTCCGCAATATTTGCGCATACGGATCGGGACGAGCGGCGAATTTGGTCAACAAGCGAGTAAGATTCTTCCCGTGGAAAAGCCTTTGTCAGAGTAAAGATACGCATCGCGGCATCAAAGGCCAGCCGATATACATCCAGTTCCCGATGCCCCTGGATCACCGTTTCCCCCTTGCCAAAAGCTTCTCCTCCGCTCCTCCGCTCCCCCGCTCCTCCGCTCCCCCGCTCCTCCGCTCCTCACCCCCTATCGTAGACCCACTCGTCCACCCGCTCGCTGGCATCTTTCGGCGGGCCGCCTTGGGCAATACCGACCATCTGCCAGATGGGGTCTCGGGAAATATCCTGCAGCGCCTGGGCCTCCCTCTCCAGCAGTTCCCGGATGACCCCGGCAATGCTCTGCCCGGTCTGCCGGGCCCGCTGCCGGAGCAACTGGTACTGCCAGTTCGGGATAGAAATCTGGAGACGATGCATCGTCTCGTTGACCATCCCGCCCTCCTGGTGTATGATGTGAGCACTTACATCATACACACTCCTCCCCGGAAGTCAAGAAAACTTCAAAGCCGTGGGTTGCGGCGGCCCAGCCGCCGCAACCCACATCCCCTTATCTCAGAACGACTTCCACAACTTCAGATAGCCGGGCAGGTCCACCGCCTCTCGCGGGCCGACGAGAATTTGCCAGCCCGGCAGTTCTTCTTCCACCTCGCCCATCAGGACGGCGACCGCGCCGGGGATGATGAGTTTGCGGTGGCTGATTTTCTCCTCAATGCCGGTGGTCTTCACCGTCTTGGCAATCTTCTCGGCGTCAAACTTGCCCGCCGCCCAGGCGGTAAGGACGCTCATCCCCTCCGCGTCCGCCACCAGGAGCCAGCCCGGCTGCCCGCTGCCGTCCACTTCGTTGGCAACCGAGAAGTAGGTGATGGAGAAGTTGGTGGTGATCATCACCGGCGAGTCGGGCTTCGGATTGTTGATCTCGTAGACACCCGGCTGGACCTTGATGGGCTCCTGCGGGTTAGTGTAGACGTTGACCCGCCAGGCCATGAGCGCGTAGGCCATCTCCGGGGCGAAGCGGTCCAGGACGATGAAGCCCGCGTACTTGGCAATGTGCTCGGCCGCCAGTTGTGCTTCCTCTATGACGTCGGACGCGCCCTCGCCGGGGAAGGTGATGATGGGGAAGCCCAGCGGGCGGAAGTTCTTCTTCAGCGCCAGGCGGCGCAGATGGGTCAGCGTGACCAGCGTCCCGGCCGGATCGCGCACGCCGGGGTCCAGCACGATATCCTGGATGCCGGCGCCTTTCACCTTCTCAGTCAGGTCGGCGAGATCATCCAGCGAGTCGGCCCGGACGGCGACGGGGGCGTTGGCGGCCTTGGCGATTTCCGCCACCGCCTGCCAGTTCTCCGCCGTGGCGGCGTAGAGGAGCGGGCGGGTGCCGTCGGCCGCGGCCAGCCCGGCCTTCAGCACGGCCGGGTCGGAGGCCATCAGGATGAGGGGACGGTCGGTGACCTCCCGCACCGCCTTCACCGCCGCCGCGAAGGTCTCCGGGCTGCCGGAGGCGGCCTCCACTGCAACGCCGTCCAGGTGAAGGTCCATCCCCACATAGGTGACGGAATAGTCCATCGCTTCCTTCGCCGCGCCCTTGACCTGCTCCACGGGCCAGGCATCCTTCACCCGCACGAAGAGACCCGGCGGATGGTAGAAGGTCTTCTCATGACGGAAGAGGACCGTCTCATTGCCCACTTCCACCTTGTGCCCGGGCCCCTCCACAGAGACCAGACGAATGGGCGGCGCAGCGGCGGCGTCCAGTTGGGCCCTGGCCTCCTCCGAGACGTAGGGGCAGGCGGAGAGTTCGGCCTGCTTGGCCGCCAGTTTCATGGCGAAGGCCAGGCAGGTGGGAAACCCGCACTCCTTACAGTTGGTCTGCGGGAGCAGTTTGTAGATTTGCAAGCCAGTGAGTGCCATATTCTCCCTCCGCTACAGTTGCCGGATTCATCCGGCGCTACTTCGCCATCAGCCGTTCAATGAAGGCCCGGACCCGCTTCACGGTCTCCGGGTGGCGCAGGACGACGATGTCGGCGCCGGAGAGGATGAGGTTGGACGCCGTCAGGGTCTCCCAGAGGATGGCCCGCTGGCGCCAGTCGCCCCAGGAAGCGGGCACGCCCTCGCCGACTTTGGCCTCCTTCTGCCGCCAGGCCTCAAAGCCCGGGGTGACCAGCATGGGCAGTTGGGTCATCTTGTCCCCCTGGAGGGCCGCCAGGCGCAACCGCTCCATCACCGAGTAGCCGTACTCAATGCCGTAGCCCAGACCGGCCGTCGTCGGGTCCATAATGATGCGGTCCAGCGGCAGGCCCATATCGGCGATGAGGATGTTCAGTTGCTTGGCCAGATTGACGTCCATAGCCGTGCGGCCGTTGACCAGGTGACCGTTGGCCAGCGCGGCGGCGACGATGGTGCGGTAGTTCTTCTCTTCGCAGATGCCCAGGACGATGCGCTCGCCCGCCGCCTCTTCGGCCACTGCCACCAGCAGTTCGTTGTCGGCGTCCACCTGGCCGGGGCCGAAGACCAGGATGGGGAGCCCCGTTGCCTGAAGGACCGCGCGCGTCAGGGCCTTCGCGTCGGCAGCGGTGGTGGGTTTGCTGCCATCGCGCGTCAGGGAGAGTTGCAGGAGCACCAGGTCGGCCCCGGCCTCCTCGGCGGCCTTCGCCCACTTCGCCGGGTCGTCCACCACGTCCCCCCAGGCTTCCAGGAGGAGCGGCGACCAATCCGTCGGGCGACGGTCGGCAATCTCAATGGCGATGCGGGGCGGGTTGGGCATCTCGCCGTCGGTCAGCATGAACGGCAGGGTGTTCTCACCGCCCACTTTCACCACCCGGCTGCGCGTCCCTCCCTCCGCCGGGGTGGCCCCAATGGTCTCTTCTATGACCCGACCGGGCCATTGTTCTACAGGAATTTCTACCGGCATATAGGACCTCCTTGCGTGGCCTGAAGATCAGAGAAACGTCTGCCCAAAAGATACTCCTACCCGACCCGAATGTCAAGCCGGGAAGGATGAGTCCACTGCAAAAACTCACCGCAAAGAACGCAAAGGACGCAAAGGTTTTCATGAATATTGCTCTGCGCACTCTGCGGTCTCTGCGATAAGGAACCCTTTGCAGTGGAGTCAAGGATTATTTTTCGGCAAAAGGGGGCCACCGCCATCACTGACGGCGGCCCCCCTGCCGCCGGAGCAGGATTTCATCCTGAACAGTAAGGTGCCAGGCACTCTAAAAGTGCCCGGCACCTGGATTAGAAGAGGGGCGGCATGCTCAGCGCCGGATGGCCCTTCTCCTCCAGATAAGCCAGCAGGCCCTCCACATCGGTGCAGATGGTCTCGTCGGCAATCTTGTCCAGCAGGTCCGGGTCGCCCTCCCGCTCGCAGACCGCCTTCAACTCCTCGGCCATCGTCTGCTTGAGGAAAGAGGACATCCAGACCACCCGTTTGAAGCCGCCGTCGGCGGAGATGAACTTGGGGCTGGTCAGGTAGTACTTGCCGACGCCCATCACCCCCGGCGTCTGCAGGCCGCCGCCGGCCATCCCGGCCAGGGTGGAGAAGGTCATCCCGGCAGGAGTCATGCTCGGGTCCTCCCGGCTGACGACCATCACGCCGTTGGCCTCGGGGATGACCATGACGATGCACTCAAAGCAGCCGCAGGCAGTCATCGGGTTCTCCATAATGGAGTACACCGCGACCTGGTCTACCTTCCCCTGAGAGGCCACCCGAACGTACTCGTTGACGCCCGTGAAGTAGCCCTTCACCGGGTCCAGACACTGGCCCTTCTGGATGGGCTGGTTGGGTCCGGTGGGGTTGATCTCGTAGGACGCCTTGCAGTCCAGCCAGTTGTAGGCACCGCAGAGGCCCAGCCGTTGGGGGCTGATGACGCAGCAGTGGGTGGGAGCAAAGGACTGGCAGAGGATGCAGGAGTAGAAGGTGTCCACTGCTTCGTCGGTCAGGTCCGCCAGGCGGCGGTTGCGGCGGTCGTAGGCCTCCCGGGCCTTCTGGAGCCACTCGGCGTGGAGCGCCGGATCGGTGATGATTTTCACCTGCACCTTGTCCACGATGGCGCCGAAGTCGGCGTGGAAGCGGGCGTAGAGGATGTCGCCGAAGTGGCGCAGGTTGAAGCCTTTCTCCGCCGCCGCCTTGGAGATGCGGATCCAGGCGATGTCCCGCTGACCGATGTGCTGGACGCCGGAGGCGCCGTTGATGAAGTAGTGAATCTGGCGTTCCAGCACCGGCTCAAAGTCCTCCTGCATCTTCCGGCCCGCGACCTCCACCAGGATGCCCAGGTCCATCGCCCCGCCAACGGGCACGTCCTCAAAACCGGGGCCGATGACCTCTATCTTGCCGTCCTCCACCTCCTCCATCGGCACCATGCGAAGATACTCAAAGGCGCGGCTGGCGCGGCCGCCGAACTCCACCCGCATGTCGGCCTTGCGGACCACCTCGCCCTCAAAGGCGGAGCCGTAGGGGACGGGGACGGGCACTTCGGTGATTCTTACCTTGACGCCGCGGACCTCAATGGCCTTCTGCACCAGTCGGGCCGCCTTTTCCTCCTCCGTCTCCCCCTCAATCTCGTTCCAGGGCATAGAGATGACATGCTCGTAGCGGGTCACCCCGGTGGGCAGAATCTGCGGGATAAGGGTGTCGGCAATGGTGGGGAAGCCGTAGGAGATGGCACCGGCCGCAGCCGCGTACTTCAGGTCATCCACCTCGCCCAGAGCCAGGACGAAGGCGAAGACGCGGTACTTGTTGTAGAGAAGAATTTCCCTTGCCTGGCCCGGCTTGAGGCCGCCGAAAGCGAGCGCCGTGCGGTTGGCCACACCCAGGGCGTAGATGGCGGCGATGGTGTCCCGGCCGAAGGGAACGATGTAGGTATCGTACCCCATCTCCACCCCTTCCTCGTGCAACTGGTCAATGATGGAGCGGCCGTTGACGTTGCCGCAGAGGAAGACCAGGATGTTGCGCCGCTGGAGTTCACGGACGATGGCGACCGCCGCCGCGTTGGAGTGGGCCGCGCCGACGATGGCGGCGAAGCCCGGCATCCGGCCGTCCACCAACTGGATGCCCCAGGAACGCAACTGGATGTCGTCAATGGGGCCGTTCAGGTATCCGCCGCCTCCCTCTTCTTTCTCAAACTCCGGGCTGGTGAAGGCGGCGCCGCCGGTCATCCGGAAGCCGGGGTACCGCTCGGGCTGCTCGCCGTAGGCGAAGCGGATGCCCTCAATGGCTTCGCAGGCCAGGAGCGTCGCTATCCCGCAGTCCAGGGTCTCCCCCAGGTAGGGGACCCACCACTTCTCATCCGGCGGGGGATGGAGCAGATTCCTGGCGTGCTCAATGACGGGCACCAGGTCTCCGATTTTGCTCACCGGATGGCCCAGCAGGCCATAGATGACGGGCAGATAGTAGGCCGTATTGGTAAACGCCACAGGGGCATCGGGCCCCTTCTCGGCCAGTGCTTTCTGCAGCAGGGCCTCCGCCTCGGCGACGATGGCATTGGCCCCGCGAATGGCTCGGTTGGCTATGTATCTGGACATACTATCCCTCCTTTACTTCCGACCGTACACCGCCTCCAGCCGCTCCTCCAGCGGGAGTTCCAGCACTTCGCGGATGCGCCAGTCCCCGGACTTGCCCCACTTGGCCGGGTTGTACTCCTCCAGGCCCAGGGCCGCCCGCTTGCGGTCAATGTGGGCCAGGGAGCGCCGGACGATTTCCTCCGGGTCTTCCAGGAACTCCAGCCGCCCGCCGACCTTCTTCTCCCAGCCCTCCGTCATCAGGCGGACGACCTCGGGGCTCCCGGCCACCGGATTGCGGACGCCGCCCATGATGACGTAGGCGCCGGAGGCGACGCAGTAGGTGGCGATAGCCAGCGCCTTCTCGCTCATCCACTCGGACGCCATGCCGACGGCGGGGATGTCGGAGATGTCGTCGCCCAGGCCGGTCTCGCTGACCATCTGGGAGAGGACGGTGAGGATGCGGGAGTTATCCACACAGGCACCCAGGTGGAGCACTGGCGGCATGCCGACCGCCTCGCAGACCTCCCGCAGGCCCGGCCCGGCGTACTCCAGGGCCGCCTCGGGGGTCATGTAGCCCTTCTTGGCGCTGGCGATGGCGCCGCAGCCGGTCTGGACCACCAGGACGTCGTTCTTGAGGAACTCGGCGACAACGTAGTAATGGTTCTCGTCGTGACAGAGGCGGGCGTTATTGCAGCCGATGTCGGCGACGACGCCCCGGATGCGCCCGGCGATGATGGCGTCGTTCAGCGGGCGGAAGGAGCCGCGATAGGTGCCGCCCAGCGCGTAGTTGATGTACTCGTGGGAGAAGCCGGGGACCAGCTGGGCGCGGATGTCCGGGATGAAGACATCGCCCCGCTGCGGGAAGCGGTCAATCGCCGTGCGGAGAATCTGCCTGGCGATCTCCAGGGCGCGGTGTTCATCAAACTCTATGTGCACCGCACCGGTGACCCTCACTTTGGGCGAGGTGGTGATCAGCGCGGTGTGGAACCGCTGGGCCAGCGGGACCAGGCCCTCCATAATGCACTGGACATCCACCACCATGGCGTCTACTGCGCCGGTGAGGATGGCCAGTTCCTGCTGCAGGAAGTTGCCCGCCAGGGGGATGCCTTCCCGCATCAGCACCTCGTTGGCTGTGCAGCAGATGCCGGCCAGGTTGACCCCTTTGGCCCCCTTGCTCTGCGCGTAGGCGATGATTTCGGGGTCCTGCGCGGCGGCGACGATGATCTCGGAAAGGGTGGGCTCGTGGCCGTGGATGATAACGTTGACCATGTCCTCCCGCAGGACGCCCAGGTTGGCTTCGGAGCGAACGGGGGCGGGAGTGCCGAAGAGGATGTCGGTCAAGTCGGTAGCCAGCATAGAACCGCCCCAGCCGTCGGCCAACGCGCAGCGCATCGCCTGGTCCAGCAGGTGCTCCGCGTCCTGGTCGTTGCCCGCATGGGTGCGGTGGAGCAGGTCCACCACCTCCCGGTCAATCGCGCGGGGAGCGATGCCCAGGTCGCGCCAGATTTTCTGCCGCTTGACCGGAGCGCGCTTGAGATAGAGCAACTCCCCCTGGACGCGGCCGAACTCGCCCAGCGCGGCCAGCGCCACATCCCGGGCGATTTCGTTGATGGGGCGATCCCCGACTTTGATGCCCAGGTAACGGGCCACCTCAAAGAGTTTATAGGGGTCGCGGACTTTGTAGTCGGGGGCATGGCCCTCGGCGGCAGCCAGAAGGGTGTAGGCCAGGTCACGGGCGTGGTCGGAGTGGGAAGCGGAGCCAGCAGCCACCGCACGGGCGAAGTTGCGGGCCACCACCGTATCCCGCGTCGCACCGCAGACGCCCATATCCACGTCGCCCACCAGGCGGCAGGGGCCCATGGCGCAGAAGCGGCAGCAGAGGCCCTCGGCGCCGATGGGGCAGGGAGTAATCTCATCCGCCCGATAGAAACACGTCTCAGCCCCGATCTCCAGCGCTCGCTCCAGAAGAGCGACCGCCGCCGGATCGCGGCTGGCCTCCTGTGGGGTACGAACTTTTTTCTTTGCCATTTCTCACCTCATCATGGAATCCAGAATCACAGAATCAGAGAATCAGCGATTCTTCTGATTCTTCTGATTCTTCTGATTCTTCTGATTCTTCTGATTCCCCTACCACTTCCGGAAATCACCGGACATCTCCAGGTCGGCCCGGTAGGTCTGGCTCATCCGGAAGTCCATCGCGCCCCAGCGGGGGTCGCGTCGCTTCTCGGTGGGCTCCACCAGGATGGGGGTCTGGCCCTGGCCCACTGGGTACCCGGCCTGGGCCAGCACCTGCTCAATTCGGGCGCGGTCCACCTTCGCCGGGTCGTACTTCACCAGCACCTGCTTCCAGGCCGAACTGGCGTAGACGTCCTCCACCCCGTCCAGTTGGGTCAGCGCCTGGCGAACCTTCAGGACGTGATGGTCGGCCCACAAGAGCGGCACATCCAGAACCACTTTCTCCATCATCTCACCTCCTCAGCAGAGTACGGAACACGGAGTGCAGATTGCGGATTCCGTATTCCGTCCTTTTTGTGGGTGGCGGGGGAGTTGCCTCCGCCCGCCACCGTACCGGGGACGCGGGGGTCCTCACCCATCACCCCTCCCCAAAGGGCCGGGGGAGAGATGAGAACATTAGAACAGCCCCTTCACTTTGCCCGTCGCCAGGTCAATGTCCACATCCACGAAGGCGGGACGGCTGGGCAGACCGGGCATCGTCCGCATCGCGCCGCAGAGCGGGTAGAGGAAACCGGCGCCGACGCTGGCGCGGATATCCCGGATGGGCAGCCGCCAGCCGCGCGGCGCACCCTTCAGTTTCGGGTCATGGCTGAAGGAGAGGTGCGTCTTGGCCATGTTGAGCGGCAGTTTGTCGTAGCCTTGGGCCGTGTAGAGTTCAATCTTCCGCTCCGCCTCCGGCATGTAGTCCACCCCATCGGCCCGGTAAATCTCGCGGGCGATGATCTCAATCTTCTCCTTGATGGGGATGTCCAGCGGGTAGAGGAAGCGGAACTGGCTGGGCTGCTCGCAGGCCCGGACCACCGCCTCGGCCAGCGCGGCGCCGCCCTCGCCGCCCTTGGCCCACACCTCGCTGACCACGCAGTCAAAGGCGCCGGCCTTCATCGCCGCCTCCTGGACCAGGCCAATCTCCCGGTCGGTATCCGTCTTGAAGCGATTGATGGCGACGACCACCGGGACACCGAACTTCTGGACGTTCTCCACGTGCTGGATCAGGTTGGGCATGCCCTTCTCCAGGAGTTCCAGATTCTCCTCGGTGTAGGCCGCGCTGAGAGGCCGGCCGGGGATGACCTCCGGACCGCCGCCGTGCATCTTCAGCGCCCGGATGGAGCAGACCAGGACGACGCAGTTGGGGATGAGGCCGGAGTAGCGGCACTTGATGTTGAAGAACTTCTCCATGCCGCAGTCGGCGCCGAAGCCGGACTCGGTGACCACAAAACCATCCGGCCCCACCAGTTTGAGGGCAATCTGGTCGGCGATGATGGAGGAGTTGCCGTGGGCGATGTTGGCAAATGGCCCGGCGTGGATCAGGACAGGGGTGCCCTCCAGCGTCTGCATCAGGGTGGGCATCAGCGCGTCCTTCATCAGGACGGTCATCGCGCCGGCCACTTTGAGGTCCTCGGCGGTCAGCGGGCGCCCGTCCTTGCTGAAGCCCCAGACGATGCGGCCCAGCCGCTCCCGCAGGTCCGCCAGCCCCTTATAGCCATCCACCAGGGCCAGGATGGCCATAATCTCCGAGGCAACGGTGATATCGTAGCCAGTGATGCGGGGGACGCCGTCGGTGCCATAGGGGAGATGGGCCACCAACTCCCGCAGCGTGCCCGCCCCTTCCGGCAGCGGCTTGTCGGCCTGACCGGCCTGCAGGCCAATGACGACGTTGCGTAGCGCCCGGTCGTTCACGTCCACCACCCGGTTCCAGAGGATGGATTTGGGGTCAATGTTCAGGCGGGGAATCTCCGGGCAGAACTTCGCCAGTTGCTCGTCGGTCATCTCCATTTCGTGGAGAATGCGGGCATCAATCGCGGCCGCCAGCAGGTTGTGGGCCACGCCCACCGCGTGGATGTCGCCGGTCAGGTGGAGGTTGAAGTCCTCCATCGGCACCACCTGGGCGTAGCCGCCGCCGGCCGCGCCACCCTTGATGCCGAAGGTCGGCCCCATGGAGGGCTGGCGGATGCAGGTGAAGACCTTCTTGCCGATGTAGCCCAGCCCCTGGCTCACGCCGATGGTGGTGACGGTCTTCCCTTCCCCCAGCGGGGTCGGCGTGATGGCCGTCACGTCTACGTACTTGCCGTTGGGCCGGTCCTTCAGCCGGTGCAGAACGTCCAGGTGAACCTTGGCCTTCCACTTGCCGTAGAGGTCCAGGTCATCCTCACTGAGCCCAACGCTGGCCGCGATCTCCACGATGGGGATCAATTCGGCCATCTGGGCAATTTCAATGTCGCTGGGAACCGGATAGACTCGTTTGACGGGCATAGGTGTTCCTCCTTGTTCGGGTTGTGGGATGGCGATTCAATTTACGTTTTACGTTTTACATTTCACGCAGCAACCGTGAAGCGTGAAACGTGAAAGGTTACGCCGACCGCCCCTCGGGCACCAGGTACGCGGCCCGGGGCAGGAGCGGCGCCACTTCCACTTCCACGGCCTGCCGCATTAACTGACCGGAGACATGCAGCAGGGTGTCACCCAGCGAACGCTCTATGGCCATGCCCGCCAGGCAGGGATAGTGGTGGTGGACGATGCCGGCCTGGAAGATGGCCTCCCCCACCGGCATCCCGACCAGATGGTCGGCGACGAAGCGGGCACAGCCACAGGCGGTATCCCGCTCCACCTCCACCGCCTGGACAACGCCGTTCTCGGCGCGGATACGGAAGACGGGGCGACCAAAGTGGCGGGCGAACCCGGCAATCCAGGGGTTGGAGTAGGCAATGCGCTGGTGGCGGACGTTGTACCCGTCCTCGGTGAGCGAACAAAAGGGTCGCGGGAAAACCGCCGCGACCCCCATTTGATTCAGACGGACTTCCAACTGGCGGATGAGCCCCTCCGGAAGCCAGGCGCTGTGGTCCACCGGGGCAATGACCGCCCGGGCGTTGGCCCGTCGGGCGATGTCGGGGATGAGTTGAGCGACGGCCGGGCTCTCACCCAGCGCCAGGATGAGATCAGCCGGAGGGACGTGGAGAGGGAGGTAGGATTCCGGGTCGTCTATCATCGCCGGGAGTTCGGGCGCCCGCCAGCACTCCACCGTCCAGCCCCGGGGACCGTGGGCGCGGATATTTTCCACGATGCGCTGCCCGTAGTGGCCCTGGATGACGGCGAAAATGCGCATCTGCGCCGGGCGGGGCCGCCCCCACTCCAGCGGCTGGCGGATGGCCTCCACCAGGTCCTCTACCTGCCGCCCCACCTTTGTCTGGCGGTAGTGGATGTGGATGCGGTTATCGTCCAGGTTGAGGGCCACCACCTTGAGGCCGGGGAGGGCCTGGAAGACCCGCGCGACCAGGTTTTCCTGCTCCTCACCAGGGGCACCGACGACGACCACATCGGGGGCCATTTCCTGGATACGGGCAAAGGTCTGGGAGGAAACGTCGCCGCTGCCGACGACCTCCAGCCCTGGCTGTTCCCGCAGGAGTGTCTCCACGCCCTCGGCAAAGAGCGGGTGTCCGGTGAGGATGAATACGCGACAGGTGGACATACTGACCGCCGGTCAGCTACTGACCGGCTTTCATAATACATCATCCCGCCGCTTTGTCTATAGCGCAGATGGACTATTTTACATCCAGGCATAGCATGAAAGGACTAAAAACAGGGGACTGCATCAGCACCCTCCAATAGGGGAAAAGAAGAGGGGTTTTGCGGCGGGCGGCTTCGCCGCCCGCCGCAAAACCCCTTCCTTCCCCCCCATTGGGAGTGCTGCAAAACCCGCTTACCTCTTCGGCATCCACATCACGGCATCAAAGGCAATGAGCCGGGAAAGGCAGGACTCAAAGGTCACATCCGCCAGAGAGACGTAATCATCCCGCGTACCCCGGAACCGGTAGGTTCCCAGGGAGACCCACCGCCCCCCGTTTGCCGATTGGTTCACCACCCGCAACGTGAAGCCCCCGGCATGGGAAATCCAGTACCGGGCCTTTGCCGTTGTCGTGTAGCGGTCCGGAATGTAGACCATGACCTCATACCACCCTGGCTGGAGCCGCGGGTACCAGCAGGCCCAGTTGTAGTTGGGCCGTGCCCGGTCGTTGTTGCGGGTCCAGCAGTGGCGACCTCCGGCCCCTGCCCCCCATTTCCCCAAAGAATCGCGACTTGCGTCTTTTTTCACCTTGAATATAATGACCGATAGTCAGTTATCCCACACCGGAGGAAATACATGGATTTTTCCCTGACCCCTGAACACGAAATGGTCGTCCGCATGGTGCGGGACTTCGCCGAGAAGGAAGTAGCCCCCTACGTCAAAGAGTACGACCGCGCCCACAAACCCTTCGTCCGGGCCATTGAGCGCATGGCGGAACTGGGCATCCTGGGCATCTGCATCCCGGTCCGTTACGGCGGGCAGGGGATGGACTACATCAGTCTGGGACTGGCCTGCGAGGAACTGGAGCGGGTGGACACCTTCCTGCGGGTGGTGATGAGCGTCCACGTGGGCCTGAACAGTCTGGGCCTCCTCCAATGGGGGACCGAGGAGCAAAAGCAACGGTTCCTGGTCCCCCAGGCGCGCGGAGAGCGCTGGGCCGCTTTCGGCCTGACCGAACCCGGGGCCGGCTCGGATGTCGCCGCGCTGGCCGCCACCGCCCGGCGGGAGGGGGACGTCTACATCCTCAACGGCGAGAAGATGTGGATCAGCCTGGCCTCTATGGCCCATAACTTCCTGGTCTTCGCCCGCACTGACCCCAAGGCCCGCCCCCACGAAGGCATCACTGCCTTCATCGTGGAGCGGGAAATGAAAGGCGTCACCACCGGGGATATTCACGGCAAACTGGGGGTGCGCGCCGGCTCCACGGGCTGGATCGCGATGAACGACGTGGAGGTCCCGGCGGAGAACCGGCTGGGCGAGGAAGGCGAGGGCTTCAAAATCGCGATGAGTTGTCTGGATAACGGCCGCTACACCATCGGCGCCGGAGCCACGGGCCTCATCCGGGCCTGTCTGGAGGCGTCGGTGAAATACGCCCAAGAGCGCCGAACCTTCGGCCGCCCTATTGCCGAACACCAGTTGGTCCAGCAGATGATTGCCCGCATGCGGCGGGACTATGAGATTGGCCGATTGCTCTACCTGCGGGCGGGGTGGCTCAAGAATCAGGGCATCCGCAACACCTGGCAAACCAGCCTGGCCAAGTGGTTCGCTACCGAGGCCAGTTTCGCGGCCGCCTCGGACGCCATCCAGATTCACGGCGCCTACGGCTACTCCGATGAGTACGACGTGGAGCGGTTCCTGCGCAACGCCAAGGGGGCCTGCATCTACGAGGGCACCAGCCAGATTCACGAACTCATCCAGGCTCAGTACGTCCTGGGCTACCGGCAGGATAAGCCCCTGCGCTGTGAACTCCCGGCCTACGACCCGGAGGAATGGCAGCGGGAGGCTTAAGACTTCATCGGAAATAGGACGCAGATGAACGCGGATGAACGCGGATGAGTACGGGCTTTTCCTTAACCTACTGGCACAATCCTGACGCCGCGCTCTAATTTCCGATGAACTCTATAATAGCGACCCACCGCAAAGGGCGCAAAGGGCGTCTCTGCGTCCTCTGCGTGCTCTGCGGTTATTTCCCATCCCACGACCGGAGGTGAATCCATGCACATCGTCGTCTGTACCAAGCAGACACCCGACTCGGCGGCCAAACTGACAGTGGACGCCGCGGGCAACGTCTCCTGGGGGGATTCCCCCATTGTCATCAACCCATGGGATGAGTACGCGGTGGAGGAAGCATTGCTCATCAAGGAGCGCCTGGGAGGCAACGCGACCGTCACCGTCATCTCCATGGGGCCCGAGGCCGCGCTGGAGGCACTCAAACACGCCATCGCTATGGGCGCCGACGAGGCCATCCGCGTCTGGGACCCCGCCTTTGAGGGCTCGGACACGCTGGCGACCTCCTACGTCCTGGCGAAGGCCATAGAGAAAATGGGGGATGTGGACCTGGTTCTCTTCGGCAAGTCCGCCATAGACAGCCAGACGGGGCAGGTACCGGTGGAGGTGGCCTACCGCCTGGGCTTCTCCCCTCTCACTTACGTCATCAAGATTGCCGAACTGGACCCATCCGGGAAGTCCATCACCGTGGAGCGGCTGCTGGAGCAGGGCCGGCAGGTGGTGAAGGCGCCCCTTCCCGCCGTCGTCGGCACCATCAAGGGGATCAACGAGCCACGCTATCCCTCGTTTATGGGCATCCGCAAGGCCACCCGCGCCCAGTACCCCGTCTGGAGCGCGGCCGACATCGGCGCGGACCCGGCGAAGGTCGGCGCGGCCGGCTCCGGCGTCCGCTGGACCCGTATCTTCCCGCCCCCAGCCCGCGAGGGCAAGGCCGAAATCATCCAGGCCGAGACGGTGGAGGAGACCGTCCGCCTCCTGGTGGACAAACTCATGGCGGAGAAAGTCATCTGACCAATGACCAATGACAAAATGACCAATGACCGAATGCTCCTCAAGGAGGAAAGATGAGTAACGGCATTTTTGTCTGGATTGAACAGTTCAACGGGCAGGTAGCAGGCCCGTCGTGGGAAGCGCTGGGCGCCGCCCGCACTCTGAGCGGGACGCTGGGCGGGCAGGTGGTCGCGTGTCTCTTCGGCCAGGGCGTGGAAGGACTGGCGAAAGACGCCATCGCCTACGGCGCCGACAAGGTCTTCCTGGCCGACGACGCCACACTGGCTGACTTCCGCCTGGAACCGTACGCCGCCCTGATGGCTGAACTGGCCCGCCAGCATCAGCCCGCGCTGATCCTGATGGGTGCCACCGCCCGGGGCCGCGACCTGGGCCCGGCGGTGGCGGTGGACCTGGAGACCGGCTGTGTGGCCGACTGCACCGCGCTGGAATTCCAGGACGGGCAACTGGTCGCCACCCGGCCCATCTACGCCGGAAAACTCCTCTCCACCTGCACCGTCCCGGAGCGGCGGCCCGCCGTCCTCACCCTGCGCGCCCGCGCCTTCCCCAAGCCCGAACCGGACCCTTCCCGCGCGGGTGAAGTCGTCCGGGTGGACCCTGTCCTCAAAGAAGAAAACATCCCCTCCAAAGTGCTCGGCTTCCAGGAGACCGTCGGTGGTGTCAATCTGGCCGACGCCGCCATCATCGTCTCCGGCGGCCGGGGCGTGGGTGGGCCGGAGGGATTTGAGCCCATCCGCGAACTGGCGCGGACGCTGAAGGCCGCCGTCGGTGCCTCCCGCGCCGCGGTGGACGCCGGGTGGATTCCCTACGAGCACCAGGTGGGGCAGACCGGCAAGACCGTCAGCCCGGACCTCTATATCGCCTGCGGCATCTCCGGCGCCATCCAGCACCAGGCCGGGATGCGCACCAGCAAAGTCATCGTCGCCATCAACAAGGACCCGGAGGCCCCCATCTTCCAGTTGGCCCGTTACGGCATCGTGGGCGACCTCTTCAAGTACGTCCCTGCCCTGACGGCCGAACTGAAGAAGCGGCTGGGCGGCTGAAACTTGCCTCACCCCTCCCCCGGCCCTTCGGGCCACCCCCTCCGTTGGGGGAGGGGTGAGGACTCTACCCATGCGCGCCGACCTGCACATTCACACTGTCGCGTCGGACGGCACCTGGACGCCGGAGGAGGTGGTCACCCGGGTGTGCGCGGCCGGCATCGGCCTCTTCGCTGTCGCCGACCACGACACGCTGGAGGGGGCCCTGGCCGTCGCCGACGTGGTCCGCCGCACCCTTGGCGCGCCGGCCTTCCTGCCCGGGGTGGAAATCTCCACCCTGCTGGACGGCACGCTGGTCCACATCCTGGGCTACGGCGTCCGCTCCGATGATCCGCCGCTGCTGAACCTGCTGCGAGCCAACCGGGAGCGGCTGGAATGGGTCAACGACGAGACTCTGCGGCGAATGGCGCGGGCGGGTTACCCGGTGGACCTGGAAGCGTATGCCGTCTACGAAAACGACCCGCGTCGGGGCGGCTGGAAAGGGTTAAATTTTCTGATAGATACCGGCCTCTGCCGGGACGTCCGGGACTTCTTTGAGCGCATCTTTGTGGACCCGGTCCGTCCTCCGGCGCCGGATTTTCCCCATCCGGCGGAGGCCATCGCCCGCATTCGGGCGGCAGGCGGGGTGCCCGTCCTGGCCCACCCCGGCGCCAGTTTGCGCCACCCGGGGCCGATAGAGGAGGCGCTGGCCCCGTTTCTGGAGTTCGGCATCGCCGGGGTGGAGTGCCACACCCCCTACCACTCTCCGGAGACGACGGCCCGCTGTCGGGCGTTCGTTCTCCGCCACGGCCTCCTGGTGACCGGCGGCTCCGACTGTCACGGAGAATTTGCCGACCGCCAACTGGGCATCCCCCCGGTGACGGTGGAGGAATTGCATTTGGGCGACCTGGTGGGCAGAGCAATGAAATAGGACACGGATCAACACGGATTTCCCGGATCGGCACGGATAAAAATTCCGTGAAAATCCATACCATCCGTGTCCATCCGTGTCCCATTTAAAGCGGATAATCAGTTATGGAAGAACCTGAGAAAGTGGAAACAGAGACTGAAGTTCCAGCCGAAGAACCGGTCCAATGCCAGGAACAGTCCCCTAAACCGGAGCAGTCCGAACAGCCCATCGTGGGCGTCCGCTTTCAGGAAGGGGGGAAGATTTACTCTTTCCTCCCCGGCTCCTGCACCGACCTGAGGCCGGGCGACTTCGTCGTGGTGGATACGGCCTGGGGGCGGCAGATTGGCCGCGTCGCCTTCATCCGGTACCTGCCCCCGGAGAAACGCCGGGATGACCTGAAGACGGTCCTCCGGCGGGCCACCGGCGCCGACCTGGCCCTCCGGCAACAGTGGGAGGAGAAAGCGCGGGAGGTCCTCCACCAGTTGCGCGCCCGCGCTCTCCGAGAGTCCCTGCCGGTCAAGTTCGCCACCGCCGAGTACACGCTGGACGGGAAACGGCTCACCATTCTCTACGAGACGGAGGCGCGGGTAGACCTGGAAGCAATCCGGCAGGAACTGTCCACGAACCTTCAGACTCAGGTGGAGATGCGACAAATCGGGCCCCGGGACCGGGCGAAACTCCTGGGCGGATACGGAGCCTGCGGCGAGCCCCGCTGCTGCTCCCGCTTCCTCTCCGACTTCAGTCCCGTCTCCATCCGCATGGGCAAAGCCCAGGGCATCTCCCTGACGCCGTCCGACATCACCGGGATGTGCGGACGACTGCGCTGCTGCATCGCCTACGAGTACGAGACCTACCAGGAGGCCCTCCAGGGACTGCCCAAACTCAAGAGCATGGTTCGCACCCCCCGGGGCGTGGGCAAAGTGGTGGACCTGGCCCCGCTGAAGCGGACGGTGATCGTCCAGATTGAGGACCAGCGGGTGGAAATCCCCGCCGATGAGGTAGAGGTCCTGCCGAAAGATTTCCCCGTTTCCGGGCCTCAGGAGGACGAATGAGCGCAAAGGGACGGGTTCTGGTCATCCTGGCCCATCCGGACGACCCGGAGTTCTTCTGCGGCGGGACGGTGGGGCGGTGGGTCCGAGAAGGTTGGGAAGTCATCTACGTCCTGGCGACGCACGGGGAGCGGGGCGCCGATGACCCGACCATCCCCACAGACCAACTGGCCCGCATCCGGGAGGAGGAACAGCGGGCCGCCGCGCGCGTCCTGGGGGTGCGGGAGGTCGTCTTCCTGGATTACCCCGACGGGTCACTAACCCCCACCCTGGAGTTGCGTCGGGACCTGACCCGCCAGATTCGCCGCTGGAAGCCGGACGTGGTCATCACCTGCGACCCCACCGTCCGCTACCGCTCCGGGTATCTGAACCACCCCGACCATCGGGCCATCGGCGACGCCGCGCTGGATGCCGTCTTCCCCGATGCCCGCAATCCCCGCCAGTTCCCCGAACTGCTGGCGGAAGGACTGGAGCCCCATCGGGTGCGGGAGGTCTACATTGCGGGCGCGGCAGAGCCGGATACCGAGGTGGACATCACCGACACGCTGGCCCTGAAACTGGAGGCCCTCCGCCATCACCGCTCCCAGATCGCCGACCCGGACGGTCTGGAGGCCCGGCTGCGGGAGTGGTACCGGAAAGAGGAACCGGACGGGACACTCCGGTACGTGGAGCGTTTCCGGCGGGTGGTGCTGAGATAGCCAGGCCCGATGCTAAAGCGTCGGGCTTATATTGCAAAGCCCCTCCGGGGCTCAAAACAGCCCGCAGGCCTTGGCCCCTACGGGAACGTGCCAGGCACTTCCGGAAGTGCCTGGCACGTTGTATTTGCCCCCCAAACAATCCGCGCTATAATCCCCCCAAAGGAGGGAGGGATGAAAACAGCAGACCTGATCCTGACCGGTGGCACTGTCGTCACCATGAACGACCGGTACGACATCTGGGAGCCGGGGGCGGTGGCGATTCGGGACGGGGCCATCGTCGCGGTGGGGCCGGCGGAGGAGGTGGGGCGAGAGTGGACGGCGCGCGAGACGGTGGATTGCTCCGGCCACGCCGTCATCCCGGGCCTCATCAACGCCCACACCCACGCGCCGATGACCCTGGTGCGCGGCCTGGCCGACGACCTGCGCCTGGATGTCTGGCTGATCGGCTATATGATGCCCGTGGAGCGGGAGTTTGTCCGCCCCGACTTCTGCTGGCTGGGCACCCAACTGGCCTGCGCGGAGATGATCCGCTCCGGCATCACCTGCTTCGGCGATATGTACTACTACGAGGAAGCCGTGGCCGACGCCGCCGCCCAGGTCGGCATGCGGGCCGTCTGCGCCCAGTCCGTCCTCAAATTTCCCACCCCCGACGCGATGAGTTACGACGAGGGATTGCGCCTGGCCGAGTCCTTCATCGGCCGCTGGCGGGGACACCATCTCATCGTGCCCGCGCTGGGGCCCCACGCCGCCTACACCGCCACCGCCGAGATGCTCCAGGAGTGCGCCCGTCTGGCCCTGGCCTACGACGTCCCCATCCACATCCACGTCGCCGAGACCGCTCAGGAAGTCCAGGAGCACCGGGCCGAATACGGGATGCCCATCATCCCCTGGGTGAAAAAGCAGAGAGTGTTAGAGGCGAAAGCGACCGCCGTCCACTGCGTCCATCTGGACGAAGGGGAGATGCACACCCTGCTCCATCACGGGACGGGCGTGGCCCACAACCCCACCAGTAACCTCAAACTGGCCAGCGGCATCGCGCCGGTCGCCCGAATGCTGGCGTTGGGGTTGAATGTGGGCATCGGCACCGACGGGCCCGCCAGCAACAACGACCTGGATATGTTTGAGGAAATGCGACTGGCGGCCCTGCTGGCGAAGGGCGCCACCAGTGACCCCACGGCCCTCCCGGCCCGTCAGGCGCTGGCGATGGCGACCTGTATGGGCGCCCGAGCGCTCCACATCGCCCACCTGACCGGCTCGCTGGAAGTCGGCAAACGGGCCGACATCGCCGTCGTCCAGTTGGAAGACCTGCACCTGACCCCCCGGTTCCACCGGGACCCCGAGAGCGTCTACTCCCTGCTGGTCTACGCGGCCAAAGGCCACGACGTCCGCCACGTCCTCTGCGACGGCCGCTGGCTGATGCGGGACCGGGTCCTGCTGACGGTGGACCCGGAGGCGCTGCGCGCGCAGGCCATAGAGATCGCCCGGAAAATAGACGCCTTCCTCAGCGTCCGGGAGGAGAGCATCCTCAGCAAACTGGTCGCCATCGGCGGCGTGGCGCGGGAGAAGACCTTTGAAGTGCAGGTCAAAGTCCACCTGGCCGACGACGCCGGGATTCTGGCCGTGCTGACGGGCGGAGAGATCCCCGTCGTCAAACAGTCCCGGCGGCGCCAGTACGACACCTACTTCCTCTTTGACGACCCCGACCGCAGCCGCCTGCGCTACCGGGAGGAGGAAATCCTGGGTGAGGACGACCAGGTCGCCGACGTCCGCTACCGGCTCACGCTGACGGGCGACACGAAGGAGCGGGAGTTCCCCCACTCCGTCCTGCTCTCCCGTTCCCGTTTTGACGCCCCTGCCACCCGGAGTCTGCGCTTCTACCGGGAGTACTTCAAGCCGGCGGCGGAGTGGGAAGTCCACAAGGAGCGCCGGAGGTACCACATCCGCTACGGCGGGACGGACTTCGCCGTCAACCTGGACCGGGTGACCCATCCGGAACTGCCCGGCTATTTCCTGGAACTGAAGAGCCGCACCTGGTCGGCGCAGGACGCGGAGCGGAAGGCGGACCTCATCGGCGAACTGCTGGAACTCTTCGGCGTCCGGGAACAGGAACTGGTGCGGCGGGAGTACCTGGACCTGGCGCGGGAGGCCGGGTAGGAGGTTGAGGGGGTGGGCGGCTTCGCCGCCCACCCCCTCAACCCCCTCGTGTCCTGATTGAAATGGACCCCATCCTCTCCCTTCTGGCCCGCTTGCGGGCGGACCCGGAGGTGATGCGCAACGTGACCGCCTGGGAGCGGTTGCCGGCCCGGGCGGCCCGCACTGCCCCCTGGCCCGCCGCCCTGGACCCCCGGCTGGTGGCGGCCGCGCGCGCGGCCGGCATAGAGGCCTCGTACACCCACCAGGCCGAGGCCATTGCCGCCGCTCTGGACGGCCACAACATCGTCCTGGCGACGGCCGCCGCCTCCGGCAAGTCCCTGGCGGTCCACCTCCCCGTCCTGCAGACCCTCCTGGCCGACCCGACAGCCACCGCCCTCTACCTCTTCCCCACCAAAGCCCTGGCCCACGACCAACTGGCGGCCCTCCAGTCGCTGCTGGCCCCCCGTGGGGCAGGACGTAGGGGCAACCCTTGCGGTTGCCCCCCGGGGCAGGGCGGAGGGGCAACCCTTGCGGTTGCCCCCGATACGGTTGCCCCCCATATCCCGCCCATCCCCGCTTTCCCCTACGATGGCGATACCCCCACTGCCCAGCGGACGGCCATCCGCCAGAAGGCGCGCCTGATCGTGACCAACCCGGACATGCTCCACCTGGGCATCCTTCCCTACCACACCCGCTGGGCCCGCTTCCTCTCCGGCCTCCGCTGGGTCGTCCTGGACGAACTCCACGTCTACCACGGGGTCTTCGGGAGCCACGTCGCCAACGTCCTGCGGCGACTGCGGCGGGTCTGCCGCTTCTACGGCGCCGAACCCCGCTTCCTCTGCGCCTCCGCCACCGTCGCCAACCCCCGGGGCCTGGCGGAGCAACTGCTGGAAGCGGAGATCTACCCGGTGGTGGAAGACGGGGCGCCGCGCGGGGAGAAGCACGTCCTCATCTACAACCCGCCCCTGGTGGACCCGGCGCTGGGCATCCGCCGTCCTCTCCTCCTGGCCGCGCTGGACCTGGCCTCCCGCCTCCTCCCGGCGGACGTCCAGACCATCTTCTTCGCCCGCTCCCGCCTGAGCACCGAGGTCCTCCTGGGGTACCTGCGGGAACGGGCCCCCGCATGGGGACAGGACCCCACCGCCATCCGGGGCTACCGGGGCGGCTACCTGCCCACTCAGCGACGGGAGATTGAGCGGGGACTGCGGGAGGGGACGGTCCGGGCCGTCGTCGCCACCAACGCGCTGGAACTGGGGGTGGACATCGGGCAAATGGCCGCCTGCGTCATGGTCGGCTACCCCGGCTCCATCGCCAGCACCTGGCAGCAGGCCGGTCGGGCCGGACGCCGGGCCGGCGCGTCGCTGGTCATCCTGATGACCGGCCCCTCGCCGCTGGACCAGTACCTGGCGACCCATCCGGAGTTCCTCTTCGGGCAACCGGTAGAGGAGGCCCACCTGAACCCCGATAACCCCGCCATCCTGGCCGACCACATCGCCTGTGCTGCGTACGAGTTGCCCTTTGAGCGGGGGGAGCCCTTTGGGAGACTGCCGGACGTGGAGGAGTGGCTCCGGTTTCTGGAGGAGACGGGCGACCTCCACCGCTCCGACGGGCGATACATATGGGTCGGGGAAGGGGAACCGGCGCGGGCCGTCGGCCTGCGCACCAGCACGCCCGACGTGGTGGTCATTCAGGACGTCGGCGCCGACCCGCCCCAGGTCGTCGGCGAGATAGACCGGCCCAGCGCGCCGCTGCTGGTCTATCCGGGCGCCATCTACCTGCACGAGGCGGAGATGTACCGGGTGGAGGACCTGGACTGGGAGGCAGGGCTGGCACGGGTGCGGGCGGTGGAAGTGGACTACTACACCCGCGCCAGTTCGGTGACGGACGTCCGGGTTCTGGAGATTCTGGGTCGCACCGGCCGCCAGGCCTGTATGCAGGCTGACAGCCCGCGCTACACCCCTGGTAGCGCAGGCCGCCAGGCCTGTCCTGGTTGGGAAGCCGCCTGGGGAACCGTGGAGGTCACCAGCCGCGTCACCGGATACCGGCAGATTCGCCGCTACACCCACGAGGTGCTGGGCTGGGGCGAGGTGGACCTGCCGGAAGTACGAATGGAGACGGTGGGGGTCTGGATAGACCTGGGGCCGGAACTGGTGGAGCGCTTACAGGAGGCGGGGGTGCTCCGTCCCCCCACCGACTATGGCCCGGACTGGCCCGCGCAGCGGGCGGCGGCGCTGGCCCGGGACGGGTACCGTTGCCGCCACTGCGGGATGCCGGAGCGGGAGGGACACCCGCTGGAGGTCCACCACATCGTCCCCTTCGCTGCCTTCGGCTACATCCCCGGGGTGAACGACCTCCACCGCCTGGCGAACCGGCTGGAGAACCTGATCACCCTCTGTTCGGCCTGCCACCGCCGGGCGGAGCGGGCGCGCGGGGCCCGCAGCGCGCTCTCCGGCCTGGCGTACCTGTTGCGCCACCTGACGCCCCTCTACGTCCTCTGCGCGCCGGGGGACCTGGAGGCGGTGGTGGAATCCCGCGCCCCCCAGACCGGCCACCCCCGGGTGACGGTGTACGACCGGATCCCCGGCGGGGCCGGCCTCTCCGCGCGCCTCTACGAATTGCTGACCGGCGACGGGGCAGAGGCAAGCCCTGCCCCTACCATATTGCAGGCCGCGCTGGAGCGGGTGACGGCCTGCCCATGCGCCGACGGCTGTCCGGCCTGCGTGGGGCCGGTGGGGGAGCAGGAGGAGGGGACCAAAGAGCGGACGCGGCGGCTGCTGGAGGAGATGATGCGGTAAAAGCCCGCATTTGCGGCGGCTTCGCCGCCGCAAATGCGGGCCAATCTCTATCGGAGCATCTCATCCAGGATGTCGGCCCCGCTGCGGCCCGTCCGCCAACTGACCGCCAGCCGCAGGTCGCGCCGGAAGCCCGCCGTCAGGTCGTCCCCGGTGGCGTAGCGCACCAGCGCCAGGGCCCGGACGGCGTTCGCAATCGCATAGCGCGGCTCGTGCCGCTCCAGGTCCTCAAAGAAAAACGTGCAACTGGCATACATCCGCTGGCGGTAGAACTGCGCCTCCAGCAGCCACAGCAGCCGCCGGGCCTGGTCGGTGGTCAGGTGGCCCAGACCGTTGCCGCAGAGGAAGCGCTCCCCGTCTACCTGCCCCAGAACGACCGCGATGTAGGCATCCCGCAGCGGCCAGGGGGCCAGCCCCAGCCGCTGGGCCTCGCAGGCGTAGACCTCGTCCAGTTCGGAGGTCAGGTTGTCCAGCGCCCGCCGCAGCGCCGCCTTCCAGCGGCCGTCGCCGGGGGTGCAGGGACAGCCCAGGGCCCAGCGGTACAGGTTGTGCTCGCAACTCCAGGCACTATTTTCCACCACTTCCACTTCGGCCCGGGGCGGGTGTTCCCGGAAGTACGGCCCCAGCGTGACCGGTGAGCACCCCACTCCCTCTGCACCGTCCAGGAGGCGCTCCAGGACGTCTATCCCCTGCGGATGATGATGCCCGAAGGTCTCCCCGTCGGTGGCGATGAGCACCAGCCCGCCCCGTCGGCAACGCCACTCCAGGTGTTCCCGCAGCCACCGCTCCGTGTTCTCCGGCGCCGGCATCCCGAACGCCAGCGCGTCCGAGAGGGCGCGGTCCCGGACAAAGACGGCAATCTCCCGCCCGCCGGACAGGCGGACCCGGTACGGCCCGGCCCCGTCCGTCAGGTCGCCCTGGACCTGCTGGTCGGAGAGGATGGTGAACCGGATGCCCTCCGCCGCCATGACCTCCAACGTCTCCAGGTCTACCGCCATTTCCGGCAACCACATCCCCTCCGGCGGATGGCCGAAGCGGTGGGTGAAACTGGCGATGCCCCAGCGGACCTGGCAGATTTTATCCCGACGGCGGGCCAGGGGGAGAATCGTGTGGTGAACGGCCTGGGCAAGGCCGTTGCCGACGCCGCGGGCCTGGTAGACGGCGCGCTCTTCGGCGACGATGCCCTCGTAGGTGTCGTGGGCGTACTCGTCCAGCCAGCGGGCCAGGGTGGCACCCAGGTTGAAACTGATGCGGCGGAAGAGTCCCCGCCGGGCCAAGGGCGCGTAGCACTCGGCAGTGATGCGCTCGTTCCAGTTGGCGTATGGCGCCGCGTCCGGTTCGCGCGGGACCTTCCCGGTGAACGGGTCCGCCCGGGGCGGCTGGTAGAAGTGACCGTGGATGCAGAAGGTGGCAGGTCGCATGGCGCAGGGTGCAGGGCGCAGGGTGGGACAACGGCGAGCAGTTGTCCTACATAGAAAGGATGCGGCGCATGGTCTGGGGGTCGTATCCGACCAAGTCAACCGCCCCCAGCCGGTCCAGGAGGGTAGCCCAGTGGGGGTTGCGGGCGAAGACTTCCCGGAAGAGGGGCAGGGCCTCCTCCAGCCGTCCGGCGTCGGCCAGGGTGACCGCGTGCCAGAAGCGGATTTCCTCATAGTCCGGGGCCAGCCGGTCGGCGGCCCGGTACTCCTCCAGCGCCCGCTCCACTTCCCCTTTGCCCAGCCACTCGTCCCCCTGGTTCATGTGCCGGTAGGCCCGGTGGAGTCCGACCAGGCGGCGGAGTTCGGCGATGGGCTGGGGGTGGTCTTCCACCCGCAGGTCCATCACCGTGTCGGCCCAGGGGCGGCCCGTAGAGACGGGCTCCACGATGAGGATGCAGGCGCTCTGCTGGCCACGAATATCGCCCCCGGCGGCCTGTCCGGCCTCCAGCGCGGCCAGCATCCGCTCGGCCAGGTCGCCGGACGACTCCCGGTACGCCCGGGCCATAGCGGGCCAGACCTCCGGTCCCAGCATCATATTGGCCTGGACGGAGAACTCCTCGCCGGTTTCATGCCCGGCCTCCGGGATGCAGCGGCGGCCTGTGTGGACGGCGACCCGTCCCTGAGCGTCCACCATGGCGACCTGTCGGAGGTCGCGGCCGTCGTCGGCGGCCAGGAGGGCCGCCAGGGCCTGGGAGGCGGAGTAGCCCGCCCGCATCAGGGCCAGCCCCAGGGGGCCGTAGCGGACCTCCACCAGGGCCTGAGTGGCCACGGCGCCCACCCCGGCCTCCGCCCAGGCCACCACCGACCCGACGGAGAACCAGTGGGACTGGACCGCCACCCCCAGTTGTCCGGTCTGGGAGTCGCGGGCGACGATGGAGAATGTGTGGGCCAGGGGAAATCGCATAGGGCCTCCTTGAATCCCTCAAAAGAAAATATTGTTTTTATGGCGGCAGCAAAGCCGCCGTCATAAAAACAATATTCTTATCACAATTGCGGTGGGCGGAGTGCAGGTTCATCCTGCACCCTCAACCCCAATCCCGGACGATCTCTCAGCCCGATGGCAGGCTACCAGATGGCCGTCTCCCACATCCACCAGCCGGGGCTCCTCGGTCGCGCAGAGGGGCAGTGCCCGAGCGCAACGGGGGTGGAAGGAACAGCCTGGTGGAGGATTGAGCGGGCTGGGGACGCTCCCCTGGAGGACAATCCGCGCCCGCCGGGCCTGGGGGTCCGGTATCGGGGTGCTGGAAACCAGCGCCTGGGTATAGGGATGGCGGGCATCATAGAATATGCGTTCCGTCGTGCTGACCTCCACCACCCGACCCAGGTACATCACCGCAATCCGGTCGCTGACGTGCTGGACCACGCTCAGGTCGTGAGAGATGAACAGGTACGTCAGCCCCAACTCCGCCTGCAGGTCCTTCAGCAGGTTGAGAATCTGCGCCTGAACGGAGACGTCCAGCGCCGAGGTCGGCTCGTCCAGGACGACGAAGAGGGGGTCCAGCGCCAGCGCCCGCGCGAGGGCGATGCGCTGCAACTGTCCGCCGGAGAACTCGTGGGGATACCGGTACAGTTGGTCCCCCGAAAGCCCCACCCGTTCCAGGAGCGCCACCACCCGCTCCGCCAGCGCGCGCCCCCGCAGGTCGGTATGGGTCACCAGTGGCTCCCCCACCAGGTTGAGGACATTCATCCGGGGGTCCAGCGAGAGATAGGGGTTCTGAAAGACCATCTGGAAGTACCGGCGACGCTGACGAAGGGTCTCCCGGTCCAGTTGGAGCAAGTTTTCCCCCCGGAAGAGGACTTCACCGAAGGTCGGCTCTACCAGCCGGAGCAGGCAGCGTCCCAGTGTGGTCTTCCCGCAACCCGACTCCCCCACCACCCCGAAGGTCTCCCCCGGATAGATAGTCAGGTCCACCCAGTGCAGGGCGCGGATGACCTGACGGCGGCTGAAGAGTCCGCCCCGCAGGACGTAGTGCTTGGTCAACTGGCGGGCCTGGACCAGCGGCTCGGTCATCGCTCCGCCTCTCCGCCATAAAGGTGACAGGCGACCTGATGCCCGTCGGCCACCTCCAGGAGCACGGGGCGCTCCTGGCGACAGCGGTCCCAGGCGAAGGGACAGCGGGGGTGGAACAGACATCCCGGCGGCGGCTGCAATCCGTCCGGCACGGTGCCGGGGACGGCCTGGAGGGGGCGGCCCCGGCTGGATGGATGGGGAATAGCCGCCAGCAATCCCTGGGTGTACGGGTGCTTCATGGACTGGAAGATGGCCCCGGTCGGCCCGGTCTCCACGATAAATCCGGCGTACAGGACGGCGACCCGGTCGCAGGTTTCGGCGACCACGCCCAGGTTGTGAGTGATAAGCAGGATGGAGAGCCCGCGCGTTCGCTTCAAATCCACCAGCAGGTCCAGAATCTGGGCCTGGATGGTGACGTCCAGCGCGGTCGTGGGCTCGTCGGCGACCAGGACTTCGGCGCCGCAGGAGAGGGCCATCGCGATCATCACCCGCTGCTGCATACCGCCGCTCAACTCGTGGGGGTACGTATCCAGGATGCGCTCCGGTTCGGGCATCCCCACCGAGCGGAGGACCTCTGCGGCCTGGCGGCGGGCGGCCTCCCGGCCCATGCGGCGGTGGCGACGGGTGACCAACTCCATCTGCTCGCCCACCGTGAAGACGGGGTTCAGAGCCGCCGCCGGGTCCTGGAAAATCATCGCGATTTTTCCGCCCCGCAGGGCCCGCATCTGGGCCGGGGGGAGAGCCAGCAGGTTCTGACCGCGATAGCGGATTTCCCCGCCAACCACCTCGCCGGGGGGCGGGACCAGCCCCAGCAGCGCCAGCCCCGTCACCGACTTGCCGCACCCCGTCTCCCCCACCAGGCCGAGAATTTCCCCCGGGTACAGGTCAAAGGAAACCCCGTTCAACGCGTGGACCACCCCGGCATAGGTGTGGAATTGGACCTGCAGGTCGCAGACGGAAATCAGGGGCTCCCTCATCGGACGGCCCTCCGGGTGCGGGGGTCGGCGATGTCCCGAATGCTATCCCCTAACAGGTTGAAGGAGAGGGAGACCAGGAAAATCGCCAGACCGGGGAAAGTGGCCAGCCAGGGATGGTTGATGAAGTAAATGCGCCCCAGGTTGACCATCTGCCCCCAGTCCGGGGTTGGAGGCTGAGCACCCAGACCGATGAAACTCATCGCCGCGCCGGTCAGGATGGCGGAGCCGATGTCCATCGTCGCCTGGACCAGGACTGGCGTCATCACGTTGGGGAGGATGTGGCGGAGGATGACGGTCCCCTCCCCCACCCCAATCCCCCGGGCAGCCTCCACGAACGACCGCTCCCGCAGGGAGAGGGTCTGAGCACGGACCAGGCGGGTGTACCAGGGCCACCATGTGAGCGCGACGGCGATCATCGCGTTGGTGAAACTGGGCCCCAGCGCGGCGGCAATGGCGATGGCCAGGAGGAGGGACGGGAAGGCCAGGAAGATGTCGGTCAGGCGCATGATGGCCTCGTCCAGCCAGCCGCCGAAGTAGCCCGCCAGTGCTCCCAGCGGCGTGCCAATCGCGACGGCAATGATGACGACCAGAAAGCCGATGGAGAGAGAAGTCCGCCCGCCGAACAGAACCCGTGCCAGCATGTCCCGGCCCAGATTGTCGGTTCCCAGGGGATGTTGCCAGGATGGTGGCTGGAATTGTTCCAGGACGTTCGGTTCCCCCCGGCCCTGCTCCGGGTACGGGGTCAACCAGGGGGCGAAGATGGCGCCAAAGACAAACAGCAGGATAATGACCAGACTGGCGACGGCCAGCCGGTCCCGCAGGAACGCCCGCCCCATCAGGCGGTACTCCTCCAGTTGGGAGCGGTGTTCGTGGGCCCAACGCTCCAGGAATGGCTGGATCAGGGTGGTCATAGACATGCGTTATTTCAAAACCACGCGCGGGTCCAGCGCGACCTGGACCAGGTCCAGCACCAGATTGATGAGCACGTAGAAGACCGTCACCACCAGCGTGACCGCGATGATGACCGGGAAGTCCACATTGATAATAGCTGCTGTCACGTAACTGCCCAGACCGGGCCAGGAGAAGATAACCTCCACCAGAATGGCGCCCGTCAGCGAATAGACAAACGAAAGGGCCAGGACCATCAGGGTCGGGACGATAGCATTTTTCAGCGCCAGGCGGAAGAGAATGGTCCGTTCAGAGAGTCCAGCGGCCCGCGCAGCGACAATGTACTTCTCCTGCAGGACCTCCACCATGGTGGAGCGGGTCATCCGGATGGTCAGACCGATGGCGTAGGTCGCCAGGGTGAAGGCCGGCAGGATGATGTGGGTCAGCGCGTCGCGGAACGCGGGCCAGTTGCGGGTGATGAGCGTATCCACCAGGTAGAAACCGGTGACGGTCTGGATGGGCCGATAGAGGGTGGTCTCAATGCTCACCCGCCCGCCGATGGGCAGCCAGTGGAGTTGGCCGAAGAAAATCAGTTGCAGCAGCAGGCCGAGCCAGAAAGTGGGGATGGAGACGGACGCCACTGCCACCAGCCGGCTGAAATGGTCCAGGAAACGGTTGCGTCGGGCAGCGGAGAGCACGCCCAGCGGGATGCCGATGAAGACAGCCATAGCCATCCCGACCAGCACCAGTTCCAGGGTGGCGGGCAGGTAGGCCCGCAGGTCCTGGATAATAGGCTGATGGGTTTTGATGGAGACGCCCAGGTCACCGTGCAGAAGGTTGCCCAGGTAGTAGAAGTACTGGACGTGGAGGGGACGGTCCAGGCCGAGTTTGACGCGCGCGGCGGCAATCTGGTCAGGGGAGGGGCGGGGTCCCACCCAGAGGGCCGCGGGGTCCGATGGCACCACGCGCGCGATGAAGAAGGTGACCACGGAGACCCCGAAGATCACCAGAACGGCCAGCAACAGCCGCCGGAGGATGTATTCCCAGACTTTCATCGGCAGAGCATTCACGCTGGCGGCGGCGGCCTTCGGCCGCCGCCGCCAGGCCCCGACCCCTTCGCTACCGGGACAACTCGTAGAAGAAGACGACGTGCGGATAGGAGGGGTTGTCCACGTATCCCTTGATGTCGGCCCGCACCGCGTGGGTGTTGACCAGGTCGTAGAAGAAGACCGCCGCGGCGTCATCCACCAGGATCTGCTGGGCCTCCACGAACAGCCGCTCGGCCTCCGCCCGGTTGCTTCCGGAGAGTTCGTTGGCCCGGTCTATCAACTCGTCGTACTGGGGATTGCAGTAGTAGCCCAGATTGAAGAGCGTCTCCTCCTCGCAGTGAAACATACTGTAGAGAAAACTGTAGGGGGAGACGTAGTCGGGCCACCAGTACATCACGAAGATGTCCTGTGCCTGCATCGGGTCGGACTTGCCCAGGTCCCACTGGGCCTCCCAGGACATCCCGCGCACCTCCAGGTCAATCCCCAGTTTCGCCAGTTCGGCCTTCCAGACCTCGCCGACCTGCCGCTCGTCCAGGTCCCCCGCGACGTGGGTCATCACCAGTTTGAAGCCGCCGTTGGGGTACCCGGCCTGAGCGAGCAAGTCCCGGGCCTTATCCAGGTTGTAGGTGTACTGGAACAGTTGGTCGCCGTGGCCCCACATCCCCAGAGGCACCGGACCGCGGGACTGGACGGCATAACCGGAGACCACCGTCTGGATAAATTGCTCGTAGGGGAAGGCATAGGAGATGGCCTGCCGGACCAGTTTGTTATCCAGCGGGGGCTTGCGGACGTTCAGCAGACCCACCAGGTTCTGGAACGCCGGGTTGGTGTAGACGACGACATCGGGGCGGGCATCCAGCGCGGCCAGGTTGGCGCGAGGGATGTCGTACGTGACATCGGCGGTGCCGGCCTCTATCATCTGCTGCCGGACCGTTGGGTCTTCCACCACCTCAAAGACGACTTTGGTGAACTGGCCCGGCTTCCAGCCGCCCCAGTAGTCGTCAAAGCGGGTAATGACCAGCCGACGGCCCCGCTCGTAACTCTCAATGGTGTACGGGCCGCTCCCACAGTCGTGGCCCTCGTTGAACCACTCGCTGGCCTTCTCGCCCTGGGCCTCCACACAGGCCGGGCTGAAAATCCAGGAGCCGTAGCCGGAGGCCGCGATGAGGTCCAGAGGAGCGGAGTACTTGAGTTTGAAGCGGACGGTGTAATCGTCCACCACCGTGATCTCTTCCACCGGGTCCCAGATGTAGGAGGCCCCCATGCCCATTGTGATGGTGCGCTCAATGGAGTACTTGACCGCCTGAGCATTGAGGGCGGTGCCGTCGTGGAACTTCACCCCTTTGCGCAGGTAGAAGGTCCATTCGGTGGCATCCGCGTTGGACTCCCAGCGCTCCGCCAGGCCAGGCCGGAGCAGTTGGGGGTGCATCGGCGGGTTGTACCAGACGAGCGTCTCATAGAGGTTGGAGACGACGGCCGAATCGTTGGAGTAACTGACGCTGGGGTCAATATCCGGGAAGGAGGTGGGGTGGGCATAGACGGCCACGTTCTCCTTCGGTGGAGCCGGTGTCTCCCCTGCGGCTGGCGTGGGGGTAGAAGGGCGACAGCCGACCAGGGAGAGCAGAACCGCCAGTGCAACCAGGACGATCAGTGCGAGGAACGAACGTTTGGGTAGCATATCTCCTCCTTATTAAAAACGTGGGGCAAATCCATTCGGCCTGCAGCCGTTGGGAACATTATAATGCTCCTGGGTTGTCTTGTCAAAATGTCGCGTCTATGGGCCGTCACTCCGTGCCCACTACCTCATAAATCCGGACCCCTTCCCGATCATAGACCACCCGCAAAAGCCCCCGGGCCGCCAGGACGTCAAACTTGGCCAGCCCGGCAGGGTCGTAGTAGAGGCGTTCGTAGGGGCCCACATAGACGTAGCGGACGTGGTACTGGCGCAGAATCGCCAGCGCCCGCTCGGTGTCCGGGGTGTTGTAGCACTCCTGCACTTCCCAGTGTCGGCGGTCCACCTCCTCCCCCATCCCCTGCTGTACCTCGTGCCAGCGCCAGCCGACGACCGCCGGCAGGCCGGTGTAGATGGAAACACGGTTCCCCCAGAGGTACTCCCGCGCTCCCAGCCCCTCCAGGATGACCGGTGAACCCTGGACGTTCTCCAGCAGCCAGAGAATCCCCCCGTAGTCCGGCCCCAGGTCCACCTCGCCGCGCACGTCCCCGGTGCGGCTGTAGCGGATGTAGGCCATGCCGTCCAGCGTGGGGCCGGTGGCATGGGTGAACCGGTCCCCCACTTTGGCCGGGATGCTCATGACCGGGAAGAGGGCCATGGCGAAGATCATCGCCCCCATTGCCACCCACCAGAGGCGCCGGACATCCGAGGGCCAGGCATCGCTGACCCTGGCCAATTCCACCAGCGCGGCCGCCGCGCTCACTGAGAGCAGGGTCCAGGCCTGGAAGTGGAATTTGAAGACGGTGTTCATCCGCCCGATGTCCCCCTGCAGCACCAGGACTTCCACGCCCAGGGTCAGTGCCAGAGCGACCGCTACCCAGAACGAAGGCAAAGCACGATGAGCAGGCAACAGGAAGGCCAGAACGAAAGCCAGGACGCCCATCGGCAGGGCAACTGCAGCCACCGGCACTCCCAGACCGGCGGCCGCCAGCCCACAGAGCACCGCTCCCCCTAACCCGAGGAGAAACAGCGAGAGCCGTCGGCCTGAAAGCACCTGCCAGGTATCCACTACCAGAAGCGTGCCCAGCGGCAGGAGAAACTGGCCCAGCAGCAAGATGTAAATGTCCAGCGGCGTGCGGGCATCCGTCCAGAGGCGCACCCGGTTGTAGGGGGCGATGTAGGCGCGGATGTACGGGAGGAAGAGCAGCACGGTCAGCCCGGCCAGCAGGAGAGGGCGCGAAAGGGACGAAAGGCGCGAAAGGCACGAAAGGCGCGAAAGGCGCGAAAGTTCGTGGAAGGCCAGTACCGCCATCGCCAGCAGGAGGTAGGTAGGGTAATCCCAGGTGTTGGTCGCCCGCAGCGCGCCCATGAGGAGACCCGCCAGGAGCAGGGAGAGTCCGGTCGGGCGGCCCCGCCGAATCCCCAGCGCCCACTCCACCATCACCACCAGCGCGCAGAGGGTGTACGGCAGGGCCAGCAGATGTGCGTGGAGGTCGGCATAGAGGAAGGTGAAGGCTGGGAACTCCGTGATGGGCCCGACCCCGCTGGCGTCCGGGGGGATCATCCGGGTGGGATTCCAGTAGGGGGTCTCCGGACGGAGGGGCAGACGGGCGCCGCCCAGGACCATCCCGAAGCCTTTCATCGCCTGAACCAGTGACTCCAGGCCTGGAATGGTGCTCCGGAAAGGGACCTCGCCCGCGATCAGCCGGAAACTGTCGTAAAGAAGCCGCGCTTCTCCCAGGTTGCCCAGTACCAGGAGAAAGAGAACTGCAAGGAAACCCGCGATGTATGGACGCCACTCCGCTTCGCTTCGGCGCGTGGCGCTTCGTGGCTGACTACGAGCGACAAGATTGAAGGCCACAGAGAAAGCCGCTCCCCCCACCAGGGTGTAGAAAAGGGCCAGCGCCAGGTTGTAGGCGATGGAGGGCATGATGCCCGTCAGTTTCGCCAGCGTCCCCACCAGAACGAAACCGAAGTAGTAATAGTTGATGTAGCCACCGGCGAACCAGGGGTTGTAGGGCGGGAACCAGGTGGATTTGATGACCGCGTTCAGGTAGGCGAAGTCCATTGGCTTCTCGCCCCCGACCACCGGATGCCAGAGGTCGGGGTTCTGGGCCCGCACCCAGGCCCAGAAGGCGTAGAGGGCCAGAAACAGGCCCTCGTAGACCAGAAGCAACGGCCGGGCTCCATTCAGGAATTCCCTGAACTCACCCCAGCGCCGCCAAAGGGACAGCCCCCCGGCCGCCGTCAGCAGCAGGACGGCCAGAACGATAGTGCCGCGCGTGTTGGGCAGAACGCGCAGACTGGCCGCCAGCCAGGTCAGATGGGAGACGATCAGCAGGCCCACCGCGCGGGCAATGCCGTAGCCCCGGTCGGGAAGGCGCGGGAGGGCCCGCCAGAGCAGGGGGAAGGCCAGCCACCCCAGCCCCCCCGCCGCCAGGTACCAGACGACCGCCGCCAGAAACGATGACCGGTTCAGGAGGCTCTCCCGCCGAAACATCGCCGACCAGGTCCCGCCCGCCTGCTGCTCGGCCCAGGTCTGGGCATCCAGAAGGGGCCGGCGCCCGGCCTGGGGGCCTTCCCCAGAGGGGAGGAAGGGGAGAATCCGCCGCCAGGTGCGCATCGTCTCCTGTTTGGGCGTCACCCAGACGACGTTGTCCAGGAGCGAGGCCGGCAGGAGTGCCTCGGCCCGCGCCCGGGAGTACGCGGCGGTCTTGCGGAAGATGAGGACACGGGGATGGTCGTAGACGCTGAAGGCCTCCTCCGCCGGGGGCAACGGCACCGATATGGGCGCAGCGCGGTACTGGTACGGGGCCTCCGGCACGGGGAACGGCTCCTCCGTGTCCGGGAACTGGAAGAGGCCCAGGGCCGGGTAGGAGGTGAAGTCGGCCACCAGTTCAAAGCCCAGTTGGCCGCTGAAGAGCGCGCGGTAATAGGCAATGGTCAGCGGATAACGGGTAGGCAGTCGGACGATGGACGCGTAGAGACGGTTGGAGCCGATGATGATGTAGTCCGCCTCGTCCAGCCAGTTCAGCAGAGCCTCCCGCTTCTGGGGCGTGTCGTCGTGGTAGAGTTGGAGGGTGCCATCGGAACTGGTGGAGAGTCCCCGGTACATCCCGCCGAAGGGATCTCTGCCGTCTACCCGCAGCGGGGGCGCCCAGTCCCAGTGCTCCGTCGCCAGGACGGAACCAGTGGGGACGTTCTGGAAAATCCAGCGGGAGGCCGCGATGCGGGTGTGGGGCCGCCGGTAGACGGAGGTGAAGGCCAGGGCCCAGAGGAAGGTGAGGGCAAGAAGCAGGAGGCAGGAGGCCAGAGGCAGGATGCAAGAAGGCAGGATGCGGGAAACCAGGGGCCGCGAAGGGGAAAGGGGGCGACAAGAACGGCCGTTCTCTATCCAACGGAGCAGAAGCCAGGCGGCCAGGAGGATGAGGGCCGGGTAGACCGGCAGGAGGTAGCGGACGGATTTGACCCACTGGGTGCCCTGATAAAGGAAATAACCGGTGGCCCAGAGCCAGGGGAGGAGAAGGGGATCGCTCACCAGCGCGGCCAGCCCCTTCCGCCGCCAGCGGCGGCCCAGGCGGACAGCCGCGATGCCCCAGCCCGCCCACGCGGCCAGCCCCAGGGGCAGGCCCAGCCCCCAGAAGACCATGTTGACCCATGGGAACACCAGCGGCAGCCGGTTGGTCCACTGATGGCCGGGGTAGGTGTCCACCGCGCCGGACATCAGGCCGCGAACCTCGGCCATGTTCTGGAGCCAGCGGGGGTTGAGGCGCAGGCCGAAGAAATCGGGGCCCATAAAGGCGTAGGGTTGGGCCAGCCGGAAGGCCAGGAAGGCGCCCAGGAGCGCAAAGAGGGCAAGAAGCAAGAAGCGAACGGCACTCCGCTGCGCTTCAGGCCCGATGGCAAACGGAACGGCACTCCGCTGCGCTTCGTGCCTGACTACGAACGGGCGCAGGGCGCGGAGGAGGGCCGCCAGGCCCACCAGCAGGCCCAGGGGCCAGACGCTGATTTTGCAGGCCATGCCCAGCCCGGTGGTCAGGCCGGCCAGAAAAATATAGATGTAGGGGCAACCCTTGCGGTTGCCCCAGGCCGGGGCATCGGGGGCAGGGGGATTGGGGGCAGGGGCATTGGGGGCGGGGGCATTGGGGGCAGGGGCAAGCCCTGCCCCTACGGGTTGCCCCTCGGGGGCAGGGGCATTGGGGGCAGGGGCAAGCCCTGCCCCTACGGGTTGCCCCTCGGGGGCGGGGGCATTGGGGGCAGGGACAAGCCCTGCCCCTACGGGTTGTCCCTGGGCAGGGGGATGTAGGGGCAACCCTTGCGGTTGCCCCCCCTGCGGTTGCCCGGCGATGCAGAGAGCCAGATAGAGGGTGACGGCCACGAAGAAGTTGGCGTAGGCGTCCACCGTGTAGAAATGGGACTGCTGGATGGGGAGAACCGCCAGCGCGTAGAGGGCTGCGGCCAGCAACCCCAGGTAGGGGCCAGGTATGCCTTTCCCGTACCCGGAGCCGAGCCTCCGTCCGGCCAGGAAGACGAAGAAGATGCTCCCCGTATCCAGCAGGGCGGCCAGCAACCGCCCCAGGTGGCGAGCGCCGCTGCCGCTGAAACTCCCCGGCCAGCAAGCCGACGAGGTCCCCAGCAGCAGCGGGGCCAGCAGCCGGGCCGGGAGGGAGACCGCCGTCCCGTCCCGACATCCCTGATCCAGCGCCTCCCCCACCGCGCGGGTGAGGAACAGGGGCAACGTGCCGTAAACGAAGAACCCGTACCCGCGATTGTAGGGGTTCAGCGGGGAGCGGGCGGTATCCAGGTAGAGGCCCAGAGAATCAGGCAGGCTGACCGCCGCCGTCACCTGACGCAGAAATTCCTCGTCCGGATGGATGGGCTGCCCTTCACCCCAACCCAGTCCGACCAGACGGAAGGACAAACCAACCAGCAGAATCGCCAGAAGGAATAGCGATGTCTCCCAACGGGTTTGTTTCCGCTCCATATCGTTTCCAGATTTGGAAAGGTAGGGAGTCTTGCGGCGACGGTCTGCGGCCGTCGCCGCAAAATCCCTTCGTCACGGTCCTCCAGGCTGAGCCGGCTGGACTTCATACATGACAAACAGAAGCCGGCCATTCACTTCGGAGTAGAACGGGGTCTCCACACCGTTCGGAAAAGTCTCCCGTAAAAGGTCCAGGCCCGCTATTTCCTCTGCCAGGACGACGAAGAGCGCGCCGTGGGAGACGTCCACTTCTGGCAGTTCCTCCACCGAGAAGTCCCGGCCTACCACATCCCGCAGCCGGAAGGCGATGGCGCCGAAGTCCCAGTACATAAACGGCGGGCCGTCAAAGTAGACGGGCGGAATATGGGTGCGCCGCTCCAGTTCGTCACAGAGAACGTCCGCCACTTCTGCGGTGGGGTTGCCGTAGATGCGGCGGGGCGTGTAGACCTGGAAGTAGAAAAGCAGGTTGATGAGGGATATAAGAGCAAGAAAGGTGAAAAGTAGAACGTGAAACGTGAAAGGAGAGCAGGCTCTCAGCAAACGACGAAGGGCGTCCAGGGTCTCCGTGAGGCGCAGGGCGGTCAGGATGGCCACCGCCGGGATGGTCCCCACCCCCCGCTGGCTGGACGGCGGGTTCTCGGTCAGGGTCCAGCCCAGGATGACCAGCGCCCAGAACCAGAGAAGGAGCAATCCCCACGCAGGCCGCCGGACCCGCCAGAGGGTCACCGCCAGTCCCAGAATCAAAAAGACGCCGGAGACGGGGTCCAGCAGGGGGATACCGGGATGATACCAGAAGGTGGGGTCCGGGGTGGCGTTAAAGGCCGAAACGGACTTCCAGAATTGCTGAAGGAGCAGCGTGGCCGCGCTCTTGCCGGTCAGCGCGATCTCCCGGTCCAGCCAGCCAGAGGCGAAAATACTGACCTGGTTGTAGCGGGAGAGGAAATCAACCGGATGGGCGATGTAGTAGAGGGCCAGCGGCCATACGGTCAGCGCGAACCCCACCACCAGTACAAACAGCCCGCGCCCGTAGCGGGCCAGGAACTCGCCCCCCTCCCCCAGCGCGCGCCCGATCAGGCAGAGGCCAACCACAACCGTCATCAGCCGGGCACCGAAGTAGGTGTACCAGGAGAGGCCCAGAAACAACCCGGCCAGCGCCATCCAGAGGTGACGGTCACCTTCAAGGTGACCGTCACCTCTGCTCTCCAGGCCCCGGAGGAGAAAGTAGAGAACCAGGGGCCCCAACAGAGCGTCGGCGATCTGGTTGGAGGCCAGGCGGCTGAAGTGGAGCCCGTAGTGGCCGAAGGCGACCAGGGCCGCCGCCCCCCAGCCCACCCACTCCCCGGCCAGCCGACGCACCAGGAGATAGGTCGCCAGGACGGAAGCGGTGCCCGCCAGGGCAGAGAGCATCCGCGCCCCGGCGACGGTGGCGCCGAAGAGTTTCATCCCCAGCCCGGCGACCAGAAAGGACATAGTGGGCACGCTGTACCAGCCGGTAGCGAAGGGGTTGCCCAGAGGTGGACCCAGCAGGCGCAGTGCCTCCAGGGCCTGGGTACCCTCGTCCCCCCCGAAGTTGGGCGGGATTTCATCCAGAGCGACAGCGCGGGCCAGGAAGGCAGCCAGGAGCAGGAGGAGCAGGGGAGCAGAGGAGCAGAGGCGCAGAGGAGCAGAGGAGCGGGGGGGCAAAGGAGCAGAGGAGCGGGGGGGCAGAGGAGCAGAGGAGCAGGGGGGCAGAGGAGCAGGGGAGCGGGGGCGCAGGGGGGCGAAGGCCAGCAGGTAGAGGAGCAAGCCCAGCGCCCAGGCGCGCAGGTAGGGGGAGAAGTCGGCGGCGGGGTCGGCCCGGCGCGCGCCAATACCTGCCCAGAGAGCCAGCAGCACCCCGAGCCCCAACAGACCGGTCCGCAGGGGATGGGCGGCCGCGTCCGCCAGCCACTGGCGGTACCAGGCCGGCCGCGCCGGACGCGCGTCTCCCTGCTCCTCCGCGCGCCGAAGGGCCAGCACCCACATCAGCGCGCCCAGCGCGCAGAAGATGATGCCGTCCCAGGTATACTGCGGGAGTCGCAGAAAGTAGACCTGTCCCAGGACCACCAGCCCCAGGCCCAGGACAAACAGCAGGGTATCGGGTTTTCGCATAGGAATCCTCACCCCGCCCCCTGCCCCCTCCCGGAAATTATGGGGTTTGGGGGCGGCGGCTTCACCGCCGCCCCCAAACCCCTTCTTCGTCCTTTGCGCCCTCTCTACAGTTATGGTTTCTTCTCCGCAGCAATAAAGAGACATCCGTTTCTGGGAGAAGGCGACTCTTCATAAAACGGTCGGAACAGGCGGTCCGTCAGCCAGAGGTTGAGGCGAGACGGGCAGAGGACCCAACGGCCGGTCAGTCTCTTCGTCACCAGAGACGGGAGACCGAAATAGTGCCCCAACTCCACCGCAGCCAGGGCCCGGGGGGAGAGATAGGGGTGCACGTCCAGCAGTTGCAGGCCAGCCCGCTCCAGCCGGGACCGCCAGCCCTCCACCCCGTCGTAGTAGTAATGGCGGGAGATGCGGTGAAAGAACCGCCGGTAGAGGTCCCCCAGAGCCCGGAGCCCCACCCGGTCCAGGGCCCGTCCCACGAAGAGCAGGGCCAGGAAATCCGGGCCAGGGACGGAGAAGTAAAACCACCCGCCCGGATAGAGGACCCGGGCCACTTCCCGGATCACCGGTTCCACCTCCGGGATGTGCTCCAGGACGCAGTTGCTGACCACCGTGCCGAAAGCGCCATCGGGGAAGGGAAGATGACTGCCGTCGGCCTGAAGCAGCAGGCGATATGCCCCGCGCCGGGCCGCCTCCCGCAGCGGTCGGGCGGCGGGGTCCAGGCCGACATCCGGCGGGCGGGGCAGGGCCACCGCACCGAAGTGGCCGTCCCCACAGCCCAGGTCCAGCACCGGTTCCGGGAAGGGCAGAGAGGCATAAAAACGGGCCTCTGTGGCCCGCAGGAGTGCCCGAAAGGCGGGCAGTTCCTTCAGATGAAGCCAGAACAAGTCGGGTGAAAAAGAGAATTTTGCTTTTGTGGCGGCTTCGCCGCCACAAAAGCAAAATTTCTCACACATCACCCCACCTCCACCTCTTCCGTCTCCGAAACGATGTCCCGCTGGCGCAGGAACTCCCGCGGACGGGGCTGGGCCCGACGGCGCTGCAGGGCATAGAAACCGCCCAGGACCACCAGCGGGAGCCCCACCACCAGGGGAAGGTAGTAGAGGGGGTCCAGGCGCGGCGCGGCCGAGAAGCGGTCCAGGTTAAAGAGCATCAGCGCGGAGGCCAGCCAGACGGTCAGGAAATTGGGGATGGCATCGCCGGATCGGAGCAGGCGCAGGCCCGGCATGCGGCCCCGCGTGAAGGGGTAAAAGAGGTTGCTCCCCATAAAGCCCAGTTGGTCCTCCAGGATGTGCCCGGCAAACCCCAGCGCGGTCACCAGGCCCGCCCACAGCGGGGTGCGGGTGATCACCCCCTGGCTCGCCTTCTCTATCAGCGCGCCCACCACGGCCACGCCCAGCCCCAGCAGCGCCGCCAGCGTCAAACTGTGGCTCCAGCGGCGATGCCAGTCCAGGAAGTGGACCCGCAACCGGTCCCCCACCCGCTCAAAGCGGAACGAAGGGCCGCTGAAAATGTCTATCTTGTACTCTTCGTCGTAGGTCTCCACCAGGGGGAAGTCCAGGGGGACCCGCACCTCCTTCGCACCCTCGGGTTCCGAACCGGGGAACGGCACCTGCCCGGTATTGACGACGGGGCCGATCCGAACCGCCACTTCGTTCCGCCGGGGGTCAAAGCGGACGACGTACTGCCGCCAGAGGTCGGCACCCAGGCGAACCGTGTGGAGCATGATGTTCTGGGACTGGCCCGTCTCGTAGGCCCGCCGCATCGCGCCCACCAGCGCATCGGCGATCTGGCGCGGGTCCGGATGGGGGCCGGGGTCTATTTCCAGGTCGTACCGTTCAAAGTAGCGGGCGAATTTGAAGTCCAGCGTGTCGGGCAGAATCCCCGCGACGCCCCCCAGGACGGGCAGGAGAGACCCGTCGGCGGCCTGCCGGACCACCTCGGGGAAGAAGGTCGCAATGGCGACGCCGGTGAGAAAGTGGGTGATACCTTTCATTGCAAGTGGGCAAGTAGGCAAGTTTGCAAGTTTGCAAGTTGGCAAGTTGGCAAGTTGGCAAGTGAGCAAGTTGGCGGGTGAGCAGATGGGCAAGTCGGCAAATAGGTGATGGTTACTGGGCAAACATATCCCGCGCTTTGAACATCAGGACCAGGGCGCCGGAGTCGGAGCGGGAGCGGTGGCGTTCCCCGGCCCGCACCACCAGGCTCTCCCCCGGCCCCAGGACCACAACGGACCCGTCGGCGTACTCTATGACGATTTCCCCCTCCAGTACCAGATACATCTCATCCTTGGGATGCTGGTGGTAGAGGTAGGCCCCCTCCATTCGGGTCAGGTAGGCGCAATAGTCGTCCACACACCCCAGGATCAGGTGCTGGAAGGGCTCTCTCAGGCGGGATGAAATGTGGGAGATGCTCTGTTTGGGTTCCATTTGTCCTCTCTTTCTGCGCAGAGGTTATTCTGAACCAGCCTCCATATCCGCGAGAATCCGGGCAATAGATTCCCGTAGCGGTAGCAAAGTTCCCGCACAGTCCGCCAAAGTGCGCGGACGTCTACTCCAAAGTAATCGTGGACCAGTTTGTCCCGCATTCCCGTCATCCCTCGCCAGTTGACCTCCGGGTAGCGAGCGCGGATGTCCTGGGGAATATGTTTGGCGGCCTCGCCGATAATCTCCAGCGCGCGAACGACGGCCAGCAATGTGCGCTCGTCATCCTCCAGCGCTTCCGCCGACGGCAACCCCTCCACAAACTGGAGAGCCGCATCCGTGTAATGCAGGATGTCCTGAAGATCATCCACTATCTGCCGTTCGCCTCTCATACCGGAATGCTCTCGGCCAGGATGCGCTTCCCGATTCTGGGACGCAGCGCACTTTTCATGACCAGGTCCACTTTACCCCCCAGAATCTCGCTCAGGTAATCCTCCAGTTCAATAAACTGGAAGAAGTCCGGGGGGTCTCATATTCCACCAGGATGTCCAGGTCACTCTCTGCTTCCTGTTCGCCCCGGACGTAAGAGCCAAACAGAGCGAGGGAGCGAACCCCATAGCGCGCCCGCAGGTCAGGCAGGTGTTCTCTCAAAACCCACCGAATCTCTTCCAGGTTGCGCACCGAACTTATGGCCATTCCCTACAACTCCACAAAATACGCCGACGCGGCCCGGTCTATCAGTTCCGGGGAGAGGGTCGGCGGGACGTTGAGGTAGCGGGCGATGTCGCAGAGTTGTTCTACCAGGTCGCGCGGATGGCAGGCCCGCAGCGGCCGCTTCGGCTTGATGTAGTGCTCCTGAAGCAAATAGGCCAGCCCCCGGTCGTCGTACGGCACCCCCTTGGCCTGACAGACCCGGCGGAAAATCTCCCGGTACTCGTCAAAGGTGGGGTTTTTGATCTCAATTTTGTGCCGGATACGGCGCAGGAACGCCTCATCCACCAGGTCCTTCGGGGCCAGGTTGGTCGCAAAGACGATGAGGACGTCAAAGGGGACCTCTATCTTCCGCCCCGTGTGCAGGGTCAGGAAGTCCACCCGTTTCTCCAGCGGGACAATCCAGCGGTTCAGCAGGTCGCGCGGGCGGACCTGTTGCCGTCCGAAGTCGTCAATCAAGAGCATCCCGCCGTTGGCCTTCATCTGGAACGGGGCCTCATAGTACTTGTTGGTCTCGTCGTAGACCAGGTCCAGAGTCTCCAGCGTCAGTTCGCCTCCCACCATAATCATCGGACGACGGATGGGGACCCAGCGGGGGTCCACATTCCGCCCCCCCGCCAGGGCCTCAGCCCGGACGTGGTTAACGCTGTCAAAGACTTTGATGACCTGACCGTCCACCTCCACTGCGTACGGGATGTAGATGGTGCCGCTCATAATCATCTTGCCGATGGCCTCGGCGATGACCGTCTTGCCGTTGCCCGGAGGGCCGAAGAGGAAGATGGACTTGCCGGAGTTGACGGCGGGGCCCAGTTGGGCGAAGACCTCTTCGCTGATGACCAGGTGGGAAAGGGCCTGGCGCATCGTCCGCTGGTGGACAACGATCTGCCCCAGGGACTGCTGACGGATGGCGTCGCTGTACACTGCCAGGGGGACAGGCGCCGGGCCCGCGTAGTGACTGCGGTCCAGTGCCTCGCGGGCCATCAGCCGCCCCTTGTCGGAGATAGCATACTGGTAGGCCGCCTCGGCGAACCCCCCGGCCCCCTTGACCTCACAGAGTTTTTCCCGTTTGAGAAACTCCAGGACCTGGTCCACCACCCCGGCGTAGGGGAGTTTCATCCGCTCCGCCAGTTCGTAGCCGGAGAGGAAGCCCTCAAAATACAGCACCTTGAGGGCCAGGTCTATCAGGAAACCCAGATTCAGCCCCGTCTCTTCTACGGAACGCGGAGCGCGGAGAAGAAAACCGGTCGGTACCACTTCACTCGCAGATGCCTGAGCCATCGGTCCTCCTGAAACAGCCATGAATTGCACGAATTTGCACGAAAAATTAGAAACTGTTACCCAACACTTCTCCGACTCGCAGCACCTCGTCTTCCGTGTTGTAGCCGTGGGGGCTGACGCGGATGTAGGACTCCCGCAGGGAGACGGCGACTTTCGCCTCCCGCAGACGGGCGTGGGCCGCCCGCACGTCCCCCGGCACGGCGAAGGAGACAATCGCCGAGCGGTGGGCCGGGTCCAGATTGCTCACCACTTCGTATCCCCGCCGCTGCAGGTCCGCGATCAACACATCGGTCAGGTGGAGCGTGTGGCGGTGGATGTTCTCTATACCCGTCTCCAACAGCAACTCTATCGCCGCCATGAGCCCGGTCATCCCCACCAGGTTGGGGCCACCCAGGTCAAAGCGGCGGGCATCGGGCAGAAAAGTCAGGTTGTAATCCCGCCAGTCCTCCCAGCCGACGACACTGATGCATCCGGCCATCGGCGGCGACATCTCCTCCAGCAACTCCCGGCGGCAGTAGAGGAAACCCACCCCCACCGGCCCCATCAGCCACTTGGGGCCACCAGCCGCCAGAAAGTCTACGCCGTACGCGCGCACGTCCATCGGAATCGCGCCCAGGGACTGGATGCCGTCCACGATAAAGTACGCGCCGTGCGCCCGGCACCACTCCCCAATGGCTGCCAGGTCGGTCCGGAAGCCGGTGAGGAACTCCACCGAACTGACCGCGACGGCGCGGGTGCGCCGGTCGGCGTGGGCCTCCAGCGCCTCCACCGTCAGGCCGCCGCCGTCGTGGGGGATGCAGCGGGCCTCCACCCCCTTCTGCCGATCCAGCAACATCCAGGGGTAGACATTGGAAGGGAACTCCATATCGCAGAAGATGATGTTGTCGCCGGGGCGGAAGGGCAGGGACTGGGCCACCAGGTTGAGGCCGTGGCTGGTATTCTGCACCAGGGCAATCTCCTCGGGCGTGGCGTTGATCAGACGGGCCACTGTCTTCCGCAGGCGCGCGGGGATGCCCTCCTCATCCCGGTCCATAAACCCGAAGGTCACCCGGCGGTCATCCAGATAGCGGACCATCGCATCCCGCACCCGGCGGGGGAGCGGGGAAATGGCCGCGTGGTCCAGAAACGTACAGGCCGAGGTCGCGGCCTCCATTTCATCCCGCAGACGCTGGAGCGGAGAAATAAAGGTTTCCACCAAAATTCCTCCTGAACAAAGGTAATTACCTACGTACCGACTAAAGTCGCCCACCATAGGCCTTCGGCCTCCGGTCGGCCTGCGCCGACCGGGGGCGTCGGCGCAGGCCGACGCCCGGCACAGCGTGCCCAGGGAGGCT